>Ga0307515_10006043_pt1 | contig 24341 bp, 26 predicted proteins | sample 17_EM_MG_FD_194513 | JGI IMG/M metagenome (GOLD analysis project Ga0307515, IMG submission 194513) | Populus trichocarpa ectomycorrhiza microbial communities from riparian zone in the Pacific Northwest, United States - 17_EM | ecosystem: Host-associated > Plants > Roots > Unclassified | place... | reverse complement strand
GTCCCCCGCCCCAGCTTGCTGCGCAAGCTGGGGCTCCTCCTTTACTTCGCTCCACAGGGCACCCCAATCGCCCGCTCAGGCACCACTGGAGGCGCGCGTAGGACTGGCGCGCCACGGGGGTGGCAGGCCGAGGACGTTGGGTACCGGGTGCAGCGAAGTAAAGGAGGAGGCCCGGCTTGCGCAGCAAGCCGGGCCGGGGGACATGAGCGGAGCCCGGTACCCAGCGGCCTCGGCCCGCTACGTCCGTTCGAGCGAACGTCCGCAATGGGCCGATTGCCGAAGCCCGCGCAGCACTTTTCACTTCAGCCGCCGCTCGGCGCTTCCACCACCTGGAGCCCGTTGTCGCGGGCGAAGTTCATCACGAAGTCCCAGGCCATCGGCTCGATGCCTTTCAGCGCTTCGTTGACGATCACGCACTTCACGCCTTCGATGACCCGCGGCACGCAATACGGCGAATAGCCGATGAAGGCGCCGATGCCGCCGGCGCTGCCGCCGGGGCGGAAGCTCGACATCGCGCCGGCCAGCCGCTCGGCCCAGTCGCTGGGGCGGAAGCTGCGGCCGTCCTGGGTGATGCCCTGGATGTAGTACTGGCGGGGGGCTTGGAAGGTCATCGGCAGCGCAGGATTGTGCCCGCAAAATGCTGCGTCGCAGCAGTCGCTCGGCGCCCTCTAGAATCGAAAGCCGTTCGGCGTGCGGGCCACCACGGTTCACACGCCGATTCTCTTCCTGGCGCCGCTTGAGGATCGTCCGATGAACGCACCCGAATCCCCCGTCACTTCGCCGATGCCGCATGTGCTCAACACCTACGGCCGCCTGCCGCTGGCGCTGTCGCACGGCCGAGGCTGCTGGCTCTGGGACACGGCGGGCAAGAAGTACCTCGACGGCCTCGGCGGCATCGCCGTCAACACGCTCGGCCATGGCCACCCGAAGCTGGTGCCCGCGCTGCAGGAGCAGGTGGCGAAGATGATCCACTGCAGCAACTACTACGAAGTGCCGCTGCAGGAGCAACTCGCCGCCAAGCTGTGTGAACTGTCGGGCCTGTCGGGCGCGTTCTTCTGCAACAGCGGCCTGGAGGCCAACGAAGGCGCGATCAAGATCGCACGCAAGTTCGGCCACGACAAAGGCATCGCGAAGCCGGCCATCATCGTCTACGAAAAAGCCTTCCACGGCCGGTCGATCGCCACGCTCTCGGCCACCGGCAACACCAAGGTGCAGGCCGGCTTCGGGCCGCTGGTCGAAGGTTTCGTGCGTGTGCCGTTGAACGACCTGGCGGCGGTGGAAGAAGTGGCGCGCACGAACCCCAACGTGGTGGCCGTGTTCCTGGAAGTGATCCAGGGCGAAGGGGGCATCAACCAGAGCCGCGCCGACTATCTGCAAGGCCTGCGCCGCATCTGCGACGAACGCAACTGGCTGATGATGCTCGACGAAGTGCAGTGCGGCCTGGGCCGCACTGGCAAGTGGTTTGCGCACCAGTGGGCAGGCATCGTTCCCGACGTGATGCCGATGGCCAAGGGCTTGTCGTCGGGTGTGCCGGTCGGCGCCATCGTCGTCGGCCCGAAGGCCGTCAACGTGCTCGGCCCGGGCAACCACGGCACCACCTTCGGCGGCAACCCACTGGCGATGCGCGCCGGCGTCGAGACGCTGCGCATCATCGAAGAAGACGGCCTGCTTGCGAATGCAGCAAACGTTGGCCGCCTGCTGCGCGACGCGCTCGAAACCGGCCTGGCCGGCGAGAAGGGTGTGGTCGAGTTCCGCGGCCAGGGCCTGATGATCGGCATCGAACTCGACCGCCCCTGCGGCGTGCTGCTGGGCCGCGCCGCCGAAGCCGGGCTGATGATCAGCGTCACCGCAGACCGTGTGGTGCGGCTGCTGCCGCCGCTGATCCTGAGTGCCGACGAAGCGCGGCAGATCGCGGCCATCCTGGTGCCCTTGATCAAGCAGTTCCTCGCCGAGGCGCCATGAAGCCGGGCCACTCGCTGATGAAACACTACCTGCAGTTCAAGGATCTGCGCGCCGAGGAATACGCCTACCTGTTCGACCGCACGCGCATCATCAAGACACGCTTCAAGAACTACGAGCGTTACCAGCCGCTGGTCGACCGCACGCTGGCGATGATCTTCGAAAAGGCCAGCACACGCACACGCGTCAGCTTCGAAGCCGGCATGTACCAGATGGGCGGCTCGGTGGTGAACCTCACCACCGGCGACAGCCAGCTCGGCCGCGCCGAGCCGGTGGAAGACAGCGCACGTGTCATCAGCCGCATGGTCGACATCGTGATGATCCGCACCTTCGAGCAGACCAAGCTCGAAGGCTTCGCGGCGCACTCGCGCGTGCCGGTGATCAACGGCCTGACCAACGAATACCACCCGTGCCAGATCCTGGCCGACATCTTCACCTTCATCGAACACCGCGGCGACATCAAGGGCCGTGTGGTGGCCTGGGTCGGCGACGGCAACAACATGGCCAACACCTGGCTGCAGGCGGCCGAGATCCTGGGCTTCACGGTGCACGTCAGCACCCCCAGCGGCTACGAGGTCGACCCGGCGGTGGCGGGCATCCGCGACACGTCCTGCTTCAAGGTCTTCAACCATCCGATGCAGGCCTGCGAAGGCGCGCATCTCGTCACCACCGATGTCTGGACCAGCATGGGCTACGAGGCCGAGAACGACGAACGCCGCAAGGCCTTTGTCGACTGGTGTGTCGACGACGAGATGATGGCGGTGGCGCAAGCCGACGCGCTGTTCATGCATTGCCTGCCGGCGCATCGCGGCGAAGAGGTCACCGCCGAAGTCATCGACGGGCCGCAGTCGGTGGTGTGGGACGAAGCCGAGAATCGCCTGCACGTACAGAAGGCGCTGATGGAGTACCTGCTGCTCGGGCGCATCGGATGAGCGCCACGCTGCTGCAACTGGCCGCCGATACGGCACACGACCTGCGCGATGAAACCGCATTGCGCGGCATCTACAGCACCGGCCCCGGCGAAACCTCGTTGGCCAAGGTGGCCAACCACATCCACCCGCTGTACCGGCCCTACATCGAAGCGGCGCCGTTTGCGGTGCTGGCGACACTCGGCCCGCAAGGGCTGGACACCTCGCCGCGCGGCGACGCACCCGGTTTCGTGCGCATCGCCGACGCCCACACGCTGCTGCTGCCCGACCGCCGCGGCAACCAGCGCATCGACAGCCTGCGCAACATCGTGTTCGACCCGCGTGTCGCGCTGCTGTTCCTGATCCCCGGTGCCGGCGAGGCCTTGCGCATCAACGGCACGGCACGCATCAGCGCGTCGCCGGCGCTGTGCAACGAGTTCATCGTCGACGGCAAGGCGCCGGCCTCGGTGCTGGTGATCAGAGTCGCCAGCGTGTTTTTCCAATGCGCGCGTGCGATCAAACGTTCGGGGTTGTGGAACCCGGCCAGCCATGTGGCTGCCGGCACGCTGCCCTCGCCCGGCGCCATCCTCGAAGCGCTGAGCCAGGTCGGCATCGACGGCGCCGCCTACGACGCCGCCTTGCAAGCCAGGCAGGCTGCGACGCTGTATTAGTAGGTTGAGCGGCCGCCGGTGATGTCGAACACCGCCCCGGTGCTGAACGAACAGTCTTCGCTGCTGAGCCACGCCACCATCGCGGCAATCTCCACCGGCTCCAGAAACCGAGCCATCGGGATCTTGCTCAGCATGTAGTCGATGTGGCTTTGCGCCATCTGGTCGAACATCGCCGTCTTCGCTGCGGCCGGCGCCACGGCATTGACGAGGATGCCCTTGGTCGCCAGTTCCTTGCCCAGCGACTTCGTCAGAGCAATCAGCGCCGCCTTGCTGGCGCTGTAGTGCGACGCGTTCGGGTTGCCTTCCTTGCCCGCCACCGACGCGATGTTGACGATGCGGCCGTAACCGCCTTGCAGCATCGCCGGCACGACATGGCGGCAGGTGAGGTACGGCGCTATCAGGTTCACTTCGATGACACGGCGCCAGACCGCGGGGTCGAGCTCCCAGGTTGTGCCGTTGCCACCCGTGATGCCGGCGTTGTTGACGAGAATGTCGATGCGGCCGACCTTGGCGGTGGCCGCAGCGACCGCGGCATCGTCGGTGAGTTCGACGCATTCGCCGCGCACGCTGCCCAGCGCCGACAGGCTGGCGCGCGCCGCGTCCAGCTTCGCGGCGTCGATGTCCCACAGCACCACACCGGCGCCGGACAGCAGCAGCCGTTCGCTGATGGCATAACCCAGCCCCTGCGCGCCGCCGGTGACGACCGCCGTGCGGCCTTTCAGATCGATCTGGTTCATGCCATGCCCTGCAATGCCGCCGTGCCGGCGTTGTCGGCGATGTATTGGCGGATGATGTCTTCGAAGTTCGCTTCGGGCAGCAGGCCCAGCCCGGCGGCGCGCGCAGCCGTGGCGCCCTGCGGCCAGTTGGCCACGATGCCGGCGATGCGCGCGTCGCGCTCGAAGCGCACCCGCGCGCGCACTGCCGGGCCGGCCACCTTTTCCAGCGCATCCAGCATCTGCTGCACGGTGACGTTCAGCGCCGGCAGGTTCAGCGCCGTGCGGCCGTTGAAGGCTTCGCGGCTGGCTTCGAACACAGCGATCAGCCCTTCCACCGTGCGCTGCGGCGAACTCACCGGGTGCGAGACATCGGCCGACACCGGGCAGATGCTTTCCTCGCCGGCCAGCGGCTCGCGGATGATGCCGCTGAAGAACGAGCTCGCGGCGCCGTTGGGCCGGCCCGGGCGCACGGTGACGGTCATCAGCCGCGCCGCGCGGCCATCAATGTAACCCTTGCGGGTGTAGTCGGCGACCAGGTGCTCGCAGATCAGCTTCTGCGCGCCGTAACTCGTCTGCGGTGCCGGCAGCGTGGTGTCGGCCACCACGGCGGGCAGCGGCACCGCTGGGTCGGGGCCGAAGACCGCCACCGAACTGCTGAAGACCAGGCGCGTCGGCACGCCGCCTTGTTCGGCGCGGTGGCGCAGCGCGTCGAGCAGGGCACGGGTGCTGTCGAGGTTGCTGCGCAGGCCGAGGTCGAAGTCGGCTTCACATTCGCCCGACACGGCCGAGGCGAGGTGGAAGACACCGTCGAATGGCTCGTCGCGCAAGGCTTCGCAATGTGCGAGCAGGGGCCCCACGCGCGTCTGCACACGGGCATCGGCCAGCAGTTCGGCACGCGCCGGCGCCTGGTCGGCCAGCACAAGTTGTGCAATCGGCCGGCCCGCCAGCGTGCCGCGCTGGAGCAAGGTGCGCGCGAGCCGCGCGCCGACAAAACCGGCACCGCCGGTGATCAGGATCTTCATCGTTGGATGTCCTTTCTGGGTATGGGCGTCTTGCGGCGTGCGATGACGCCGCCCTGCTCCAGCCGCAACTGGCTGTGCACGAGGTGGGTGGTGGCGGCACGGCGTGCAGCGCGCACGTCGCCGGCGGCGATGGCCTCGACGATGGCACGGTGCTCCTTGCGTACCGCCTCCATGAAGTCGGCGCGGCGCGCTTCGTTGCCGCGTGTGATGCGCATCGCCTCGCGCAGGTACTGTTCGAGAAAACCGATGACACGGCCGAACTGCGGGTTGCCGGTGGCCTGGCCGATGGCACGGTGGAAGTCCAGGTCTTCGGCCACACCATCGTGGCCGGCGGCACTGGCCGTGTCGATGGCCGCCAGCGCACGCCGCATGCGCACCACCTGCGCCCGTGTCGCGCGTTCGGCGGCGAGCGCAGCGATCTCGCCTTCGAGCACACGCCGCACTTCGACCACGTGCACCACGGCGTCGACCGACTCCAGCACCGCCGGGTCGAACTCGAGCGGCCGGTGCTGCGCCGGTGCGGTGACGAAGACCCCGGAGCCCTGGCGCGAGACGAGCAAACCACGCGACTTGATGCGGTGCACCGCCTCGCGCACCACACTGCGCGAGACGCCGTGTTCGGCCGCGAGCTGGGCTTCGGTGGGCAGGCGGTCGCCAGGGGCCAGCGCACCGGCGCTGATCAGCGCTGCCAGCCGGTCTGCCAGGCCATCGGCCAGCGAAACCCGGCCCAGGCGGGCAGCCGGTGTCGGTACAACATCAGACATGGTCGTCAGGTTATCAGACAACTTTTGACGACGACAACGGGTTAGTCCGATGGCAAGCGCACGCGGCCCGTCCTATCGTCTGCCGCCTAGCGACCGAGGATGCAACGCATGGCCAGTGTGACCATCGCCCAGGTGAAAAAACGCTTCGGCGCCACCGACATCCTGCATGGCGTGGACATTCAGATCCCCGACGGTTCGTTCACCGTGCTCGTCGGCCCCTCGGGCTGCGGCAAGAGCACGCTGTTGCGCATGCTGGCGGGGCTGGAAGAGATCACCGCCGGCGAAATCCGCATCGGCGCTCAGCGTGTCAACGAGCTGCCGCCGAAAGCGCGTGACATCGCGATGGTGTTCCAGAACTATGCGCTGTACCCGCACATGACCGTGCGCGACAACATGGCGTTTGCGCTGATGCTGGCCAAACACTCGGCTGCCGAGATCGAGAGCAAGGTCGGCCGCGCCGCCGACATCCTGGGCCTGAAAGACCTGCTCCAGCGTTACCCGCGCCAGCTCTCGGGCGGCCAGCGCCAGCGTGTGGCGATGGGCCGCGCGATCGTGCGCGACCCACAGGTGTTCCTCTTCGACGAGCCGCTCTCCAACCTGGACGCCAAGCTGCGTGTCGCGATGCGCACCGAGATCAAGGAACTGCACCAGCGGCTGAAGACGACCTCGATCTACGTCACGCACGACCAGATCGAAGCGATGACGATGGGCGACCAGATCGTCGTGATGAAGGACGGCCGCATCGAACAGACCGGCAGCCCGCTGGAGCTGTACGACAGGCCGGCGAACCTGTTCGTCGCAGGCTTCATCGGTTCGCCGGCGATGAACTTCCTGCCCGGCACCTTGCGCCGCAGCGGCGGTACGGCGCAGGTCGAGCTGGAAGACGGCACACGACTGGACACACCGCCCGGCAGCGCCGGCGCCGACGGCCAGCCGGTGATCTTCGGCACCCGGCCCGAACATCTGGCGCTGGTGGGCGAAGGCGGCATCGTCACCGAGGTGGCCGTGGTCGAACCCACCGGCGCCGACACCTTCGTCGCCTGCCGGCACCAGGGCAAGGAAGTCGCCGTGGTCTTCCACGAACGCCATGCCTTCGCACCCGGCAGCACCATCCACCTGCAGCCCGACCTGCAGCGCGCCCATCTCTTCGATGCCGGTTCAGGCCGGCGGCTCGCGGCCTGAGCCGCACATCACCTCCAGGAGACAAGACATGAGTGACTTCAATCGCCGCCGCTTCATCGAGGGCACGGCCGCCGTCGCCGCCACCGCTGCGGTGTGGACACCCGCGGTGCACGCACAAAGCCTGGCCTACAAACCCGAGAAAGGCGCGAAGCTGCGTGTGCTGCGCTGGAGCCGCTTCGTGCAAGGCGACATCGACGCCTACATGCTGAACGTCAAGAAGTTCACCGAGAAGACCGGCATCGAAGTGCGGGTCGACAACGAAGGCTGGGAAGACGTGCGTCCGAAGGCCGCGGTGGCGGCCAACACCGGGGCCGGGCCCGACATCATTCTGTCGACCAACGACGACGCCAATCTCTACCCCGAGAAGCTGCTCGACGTCACCGACCTGGCCACCTACCTGGGCAAGAAGTACGGCGGCTGGTACCCGGCCTGCGAAGCCTACCTGCGCCCCGACGGCAAGAAGTGGATCGGCATCGGCCTGGGTGCAGCCGGCGCGATGCTGGTCTACCGGCAGAGCCACGTGAAGGCGGCCGGCTTCGACACTTTCCCGAAGGACACCACCGCTTTCATGGCACTGCTGAAGGCGCTGCACGCCAAGGGCACACCGGCCGGCTTCGCGCTGGGCAACGCCACTGGCGACGGCCTGTGGTGCAACTGGCTGCTCTGGTCGCACGGCGGCAAGCTCGTCGACGAAAGCAACAAGGTCGTCATCGACAGCCCCGAGACGCTGAAGGCGCTGGAGTACGCCAAGGAGATGTACACCACCTTCATTCCAGGCACGCTGTCGTGGCTGGACCCGAACAACAACAAGGCTTTCCTCGACGGCCAGATCAGCCTCACCAACAACGGCATCTCGATCTACTACGCCACCAAGACCTCGACCGACCAGAAGGTGCGCGACCTCAAGGAAGACGTGTACCACGCGCAGTACCCGGTGGGCCCGGTGGGCGTGCCGACCGAGAGCCACCTGTTCTTCAACCAGATGGTCATGAAGTACACCAAGTACCCGCAGGCGGCCAAGGAGTTCCTGCGCTTCATGATGGAACAGGAGCAGTTCGACCCCTGGCTCACCGCGGCCGGCGGCTACATTGCGCCGCCACTGGCCGAGTTCGCCAAGATCGCGGTCTGGACCTCGGACCCCAAACACACACCCTACCGCGACTGCGTGAAGAACCTGCGCCCTGCCGGTTATGCCGGCAAGCTGGGCTACGCCTCGGCGGGCGCCGCGGCCGACTTCATCGTCGTCAACATGGTCGCCGAGGCCGCCAGCGGTTCGAAGACGCCGAAGGAAGCGGCAGAGCGGGCACAGAAGCGCGCCGAGCGTTACTACAAGGTCTGAAGCAGCGTTGGCAGCCATGCTCGAGAAACTGCAGAACAACCGCAACGCGCTCGGGTTGCTGTTCATGCTGCCGGCGGCGGTGCTGCTGCTGCTGTTCCTGACCTACCCGCTCGGCCTGGGCACCTGGCTCGGTTTCACCGATGCCAAGGTGGGCCGGGACGGTGTCTGGATCGGCCTGGAGAACTACGCCTTCCTGGTCGGCGACAACGTCACGCAGCTGGCGCTGTTCAACACGCTCTTCTACACCACGGTGGCGAGTGTGCTGAAGTTCGTGCTGGGGCTGTGGCTGGCGCTGCTGCTGAACAAGAACATCCGCTTCAAGACCTTTTTCCGCGCGGTGATCCTGCTGCCGTACATCGTGCCGACGGCGCTCTCGGCGATCGCCTTCTGGTGGATCTTCGATTCGCAGTTCTCCATCATCTCGTGGGTGCTGGTGAAGCTGGGTTTCATCGACCGCTACATCGACTTTCTCGGCGACCCGTGGAACGCACGGCTGTCGACCATCTTCGCCAACGTCTGGCGCGGTGTGCCGTTTGTCGCGATCACGCTGCTGGCCGGGTTGCAGACGATCTCGCCGTCGTTCTACGAAGCTTCGGCGATCGACGGCGCGACGCCGTGGCAACAGTTCCGCCATGTCACGCTGCCGCTGCTGACACCCATCATCGCGGTGGTGATGACGTTTTCGGTGCTCTTCACGTTCACCGACTTCCAGCTCATCTACGTGCTGACACGCGGCGGGCCGCTGAATGCGACGCACCTGATGGCGACACTCTCGTTCCAGCGTGCCATCTCGGGCGGCGCGCTCGGTGAAGGCGCTGCGATCTCGATCGCGATGGTGCCCTTCCTGCTGTCCGCCATCCTGTTCAGCTACTTCGGGCTGCAGCGCCGCGCCTGGCAACAAGGCGGGTCCGACAAATGAGCAGCGAAAAAGACGCCGGCGGCATGGGCTTCCTCGAAACGAGGAAACGCAGGCTCGTCACCGTCTACGTGCCGCTGCTGATCTTCCTGTTCGTGCTGCTGTTCCCGTTCTACTGGATGGCCATCACGTCGGTGAAGCCCGACAACGAACTGCTCTCGCGCGACGGCAACCCGTTCTGGGTGATCAAGCCGACGCTGATGCACTTCCACAAGCTGCTGTTCCAGACCGCCTACCCCGAATGGCTGTGGAACACGGTGCTGGTCTCGGTGGTGTCGACGGTGGCGTCGCTGGCGGCGTCGGTGATGGCGGCCTATGCGATCGAGCGGCTGCGCTTCTCAGGCAGCAAGCAGGTGGGGCTGTCGATCTTCCTGGCCTACCTGGTGCCGCCGTCGATTTTGTTCATTCCGCTGGCGGCCATCGTGTTCCAGTTCGGGCTCTTCGACACCCGCTGGGCGCTGATCCTCACCTACCCGACCTTCCTGATCCCGTTCTGCACCTGGTTGCTGATGGGCTACTTCCGCTCGATCCCGTTCGAGCTGGAGGAATGTGCGCTGATCGACGGCGCCACACGCTGGCAGATCCTCGTCAAGATCGTGCTGCCGCTGGCCGTGCCCGGCCTCATCTCGGCCGGCATCTTCGCCTTCACGCTGAGCTGGAACGAGTTCATCTACGCGCTGACTTTCATCAGCTCATCGGAGATGAAAACGGTGCCCGTCGGCGTTGTCACCGAACTCGTCGAAGGCGATGTCTACCACTGGGGCCCGCTGATGGCGGGTGCGCTGCTCGGCTCGCTGCCAGTGGCCTTCGTCTATTCGTTCTTCGTCGAACACTACGTCTCGGGGCTGACCGGTTCGGTCAAGGAATGACCGACCGCGTGCGGGCTTCGAGCGGGTACGCCGGGTCGTTGTAGCCCGGTGTCGACGGGTGGCCGGGCGCCACCAGCGAATTCACCAGCGCCTCGTCCTCGGCGTCCAGTGTCACATCGAGCGCACCGAGATAGTCCTGCCACTGTGCCAGCGTTCGCGGCCCGGCGATCACTGCGCTCACCGCCTGGTGCGCCAGCACCCAGGCGCTGGCGAAATGGGCCAGTGCGACGCCCTTCTTGTCGCAGTGCGCCTTCAGCACCTGCGCCACACGCAAGGACTCTTCACGGAACTCGGTTTCCAGGATGCGCTTGTCACCGCGCCCGGCGCGTGAATCGGCATCGGGCGTGCCGCCTGGCAGGTACTTGCCGGCCAGCACACCGCGCGCAATCGGGCTGTAGGGCACGACGCCGATGCCGTTGTAGGCACAGGCCGGCAGCACCTCGGTTTCGGGCTGGCGGTTGAGCAGGTTGTAGTAGGGCTGGCAGACGACCGGCCCGGGCATGTTGAGCTGGCGCGCCATGTGCACGGCCTCGGCAATGCGCCAGCCGCGGAAGTTCGAAAGACCCCAGTAGCGAATTTTGCCCGCCTGCAGCAGCGCGGCGATGGCGCGCAGCGGCTCTTCCAGGTCGGTGCCGGGGAAGTCGCGGTGCAGGTAGTAGATGTCGATGTGGTCGGTGCGCAGCCGCTGCAGGCTGGCTTCGCAGGCCCGCAGCACCCAGCTGCGCGAATACTGCATCGTGTTCGGCCGTTCCGACATGCGGTTGCCGAGCTTGGTGGCCAGCACCCAGTCGTCGCGCTGGCCTTGCAGCAGCTCACCGACCATGCTTTCCGAAGCGCCCGCCGTGTAGACATCGGCGGTGTCGATGAAGTTCACGCCGTGTTCGTGGGCATGCGCCGCGATGCTGCGCGCTTCGGCGACGTCGGTCTGGTCGCCGAACATCATCGTGCCCAGGCACAGCGTGGAAACTTTGAGCGGACTCTTGCCGAGATGGCGGTATTGCATGACACATCACTCTTGAACCGGGCCCACGGCCCCACCCGCATGCTAACGACCAAAACGGCCAAAACGGCCCGCCGGCCACTTACGAATGTGTTCGCAATCGCACAGACGGTTGCAAAGCCATGGGCAGACGATTCCGCTGGTGTGCAACCCACCAGGAGTGCCGCAATGACACATCGCATCTTGTCGAGAACCATGGCCGTCTGCGCGCTGCTGCTGCCGGCGGCGGCGGCCCAAGCCAGCATCACGGTCCATACCACCGAGGCCGCTTTCCTCGCCGCCACTTCGGCGCCGGGTACCGACAGCTTCGACGATCTGGTGGTGCTTGAAGACGGCGGCTTCCAGTCGCCCGTCGACCGCAACGCCGGGGCCCACGGCTATTCGGCCAGCGTGGCCGAGGCCACTGGGGCGAACAGCCTGTTCTTCGCGGTCGGCACCCCGGCCGATCCCTGGCTGTCGACGTTCAACCCGAGCGACACGATCTCGTTCTACGCATTCTCGGGCGGCGTGCGTGCCATCGGCGGCTTGTTCTTCGCCAGCGACTTCGACGGCGCGTTCCTGCCGGGCGAGACGGTGGTACTCGTGGCCACCGACGCCGACGGCTCCATCACCGAGACAGTCGTCAACGCCACCGACACCAGCTTTCGCGGTTTCGTCTCGACGGGGCCCTTGACCTCGCTGACCGTGTCGGTCGTGCAGACCGCCGCGTTTCCTTATCCGACCGTCAACAACCTGGTGCTGGCGAGCGCGGTGCCCGACGCTGCGACACACACGCTGCTGCTGACCGGCCTGGCCACGCTGACGATGTTCACGCTGCGCCGCCGGAAGGCCTGAGCACGACCCGGCGTGCCTTCAGCCGCGGCGCCGGCGCCCTCAGCGACGGCAGCTTGCGGCGCGATGTCAGCACCTGCTCGATGTCTTCCTGCGCGCCGTCTATCAGCACCAGGCAGGCCTTTTCGGCCGCATCCGGGTTGCGCGCGATCACCGCGTCGAGTACGGCACGGTGCAGCGGCAGCGAACTCGCGGGGCCATCGGGCCGGGTGGTGCTGATCTCGAAACTGGTGCGCAGCAGCGCGCCCAGCGCCTTGCTCATCTGCACCACCATGCGGTTGTGGCAGGCCTGCAGCAGGCCTTGGTGGAACCGCAGGTCGTTGCTGACGTAGTCGCCGCCGTTTTCGATGGCGCTCTTCATGCCGGCGTAAGCCCCTTCGATGGCGGCGATGTCGGCCGCTGTGGCACGCTCGGCCGCCAGCCGCACGCCGGCGGGTTCGACGGCGCGGCGCAGTTCCTGCAGGTCGCGCAGGAACTCGCGGCTCAGCCCCATCTTCGACTTCCACTGCACGACCTCGGGATCGAACCAGTTCCAGCTGTCTTCGGGCAGCACCCGGGTGCCCAGCTTGGGGCCGGTGACGAGCAAGCCCTTGGCCACCAGCGACTTCACGGCTTCCCGAACCACCGTGCGGCTGACGCCCAGTTCTTCGCACAACATCGGCTCGGGTGGGATCGACGTGCCCGCCGGGTAACGGCCGCCGACGATGGCTTCGCCGAGCAGGTCGAGTGTGTGGCCGTGGACGTTCTTGACCGTTGGCACGGCCTCAGCCCCGCACGAACAGCGTCACCAGCGGTTCGTCGCCGAGCTGGCGGCTCCAGTGGCCATGCACCTGGGCGTCGAAAGCGGCGCCCACCGGCAAGGTGTCGGCGGAGTAGAAATGGTCGCCGGGCTTGAAGACCCGCGAGCTGCCGTCCTGCAAGCCGATCTCCATCTGCCCGCCCAGGATGAACACCCACTGCGCGTCGCCGGTGCAATGAAACTCGCTGCGGAAGCCCACCGGGCTGTGGCGCAGCTGCAGGCCGCCGCTGGGCATCAAGGGCGACAGCATCGCCATCGGCTTGCCTTCGCTCAGCGCCACCGGTTCTTCGCGGAAGCGTGCGCGGCCGTCGTGGTCGGTGAAGAGAATGACCTTCGTGAAGCTGCTCATGGATGGGCCTACAAGGTGGCAGTCACGCCGCCGTCGACATACAGGATGTGGCCGTTGACGAAACGCGACGCGTCGCTGGCCAGGAACACGGCCGCGCCGGCCAGGTCTTCGACGTCGCCCCAACGCCGGTTCGGCGTGCGGCCCAGCAGCCAGCCGCTGAACTTCTCGTCGGCCACCAGCGCGGCGGTGAGCTCGGTCTTGAAGTAGCCCGGGCCGATGCCGTTGACGTTGATGCCGTGCGGCCCGAGGTCGATGGCCATGCCCTTGGTCAGCATCTTCACAGCGCCCTTGCTTGCCGTGTAGGCCGAGGTGCCGGGGCGGCCGAGTTCACTCTGCACCGAGCAGGTGTTGATGATGCGGCCATGGCCACGCGCCACCATGTAGCGTGCCACCACCTGGCCGACCATGAACACGCTGTCGATGTTGGTGCGCAGCACCGCCTGCCAGTCGGCCACCGCGAGCTCGTGAAAGGCGCCGCGGCGCGTGATGCCGGCGTTGTTGACGAGGATCTCGATCGGCCCGACAGCGGACTCGATCCGCGCCACCGCAGCCTCGGCGCCGGCTGCGTCGGTCACGTCGAAGCTGCTGCCGTGCACCACCAGGCCTTCGGCCTGCAGCAGCTGCACCGCGGCGTCGAGCCGGGCCGTGTCGCGGCCGTTCAGCACCAGCGTCGCACCCGCCTGGCCGAGGCCACGCGCCAGCGCCAGGCCGATGCCGGCGGAAGAGCCCGTGACGAGGGCGATGCGGCCGTCGAGGCGGAAGGTCTGTGCCGTGATCATGGGCCGGTGGCCTCCAGTTGCTGGCGCGCCGCAGCCACCAGGGCGTCAGCGGGCATGCCGATGTCCAAGGCCACCGGGTTTTCGTCGGCACCCGGCGGCTCCAAGGTCTGCAGCTGGCTGTCCAGCAGCGACGCCGGCATGTAGTGGCCGCGCCGCAGCTGCATGCGCCGGTCGAGCAGGTCGCGTGTGCCATGCAGGAACACCAGGCGCAGCGCGGGCGCGCCGCCACGCAGCAGGTCGCGGTAGCTGCGCTTGAGCGCCGAACACGACACCACCACGCCCGGCCCGCGCGTGGCGGCGTCGGCCAGCACCTGGGACAGCGCCTGCAGCCAGTCGCCACGGTCGGCGTCGGTCAGCGGTGTGCCGGCGGCCATCAGCGCGACGTTGCGCGGTGGATGCAGTTCGTCGCCTTCAACGAAGGGCAGGCCCAGCACCTGCGCCAGCCCACGGCCCACCGTGCTCTTGCCACAGCCGCTGACACCCATCACGACGATGCACCGCGCCGGGTTCACGCCAGCCGCTTCCCGGTGCCGCCGTCGAAGACATGCGCCTTCGCGATGTCCACCGAGAGGTACACCACTTCGTCGGGCTGCGCCGCGGTGCGGCCATGCATCACCAGCACGATCTGCTGGCCGCCGACGTCGAGCAGCAGTTCGGTCTCTGCGCCGGTGGGCTCGACCACCACCACACGCGCCGGAATGCCGTCGCTGTGCAGCGCCAGATCGGTGGGGCGGATGCCGTAGTGCACGGTCTGGCCTTCGTTGCCCTTGCCGACACCGGCTGGCACGGGCCAGCGCGCACCCAGCGCCTCGACGGCGCCGCCGCGCAGCTTGCCTTCAAACACGTTCATCGACGGCGAACCGATGAACTGCGCAACGAACAGGTTGCCCGGCCGGTCGAACAGCTCCAGCGGCGTGCCGATCTGTTCGACGATGCCGTCGTGCATCACGACGATGCGGTCGGCCATCGTCATCGCTTCGATCTGGTCGTGCGTGACGTAGACGGTGGTCGTCTTCAGCCGCTGGTGCAGGGCCTTGATCTCGGCGCGCATCGCCACACGCAGCTTGGCGTCCAGGTTGCTCAGCGGTTCGTCGAAGAGAAACACCTTGGGGTCGCGCACGATGGCCCGGCCCATCGCCACGCGCTGGCGCTGGCCACCCGAGAGTTCACGCGGGAAGCGGTCGAGCAGCGGGTCGAGGTTGAGGATCTTGGCCGCCTTGTCGACACGCTCTGCGGTGGTGGTGGCGTCGGCTTTGCGCAGGCGCAGGCTGAAACCCATGTTCTCGCGCACCGTCATGTGCGGATAGAGCGCGTAGCTCTGGAACACCATCGCGATGTCGCGGTCCTTGCTTTCGAGATCGTTGACGACCTTGCCGTCGATCATGATCTCGCCGCCGGAAATCTCTTCCAGCCCGGCCAGCATGCGCAGCAGCGTGCTCTTGCCGCAGCCCGACGGACCCACGAGCACGACGAACTCGCCATCGGCGATGGTGAAGTCGATGCCGTGGATGACCTTGACGCGGCCGTAGGCCTTCTGGATGTCGCGGAATGAAACCGATGCCATGTGCGTCCTCGAATGCTCAGGCCTTGACGGCGCCGGCCGTCAGGCCGGAGACCATGTAGCGCTTGAATGTGTAATAGATGGCTGCCGGCGGCAGCGCGTAGATCAGGCCGGTGGCCATCAGCAGCTCCCAGGGCGAATCGTCGGCCGAGAGGAAGTTGCCCAGGGCCACCGCGAGCGTCACGTCGGTGTCGTTGCTCAGCAGCAGGAAGGCGTAGAGGTATTCGTTCCACGCCAGCAGCAGCGCATACGTGCCCACCGCTACCAGCGACGGCACCATCAGCGGCAGGTAGACCATGCGGAACAGCTGCAGCGGGCTGGCGCCGTCCATGCGCGCGGCTTCGTCGAGTTCCCATGGCAGCTTGTCCGAGGCCTGCTTGAGCACCCAGATGCAGTACGGCGACGCGATCGTCACCATCGCCAGGATCAACGCCCACTGGTTGTTCAGCAGCCCGTAGTTGCCCATCGTCTTGTACATCGGCACGGCCAGGAAAGCGGCCGGGATGAAGTAGGTGAACAGCGCCAGGTTCATCACCGTGCGGCCACCACGCACCTTCAGCCGGCTGATCGAAAACGCCGCGGCCGTGGCGATGAACAAGGTGATCGCCGCCACCGCCACCGCGATCAGCACCGAGTTGCCCAGCTGCACCCAGAAGTGGCTCAGGTAGAAGTGTTTCTGCTGGAACACGATGTCGAAGTTCTGCAGCGTCGGGTTCTTCGGCCACAGCCGGCCCGAGGTGGCCTGGTCGCGCTCGCTGATGGCGAACAGGAACATGTGGTAGACCGGCACCAGCGTCCACAGCAGCACCGGAATGCCGATCAGCAGCAACTGCGCTTCGGCGCTGACTTTCTTGAGGGTGAGGCCCTTGCTCATTTGGAGAGTCTCTTCATCATGAAATAGACCAGCGGCAAGACGAAAGGCAGCGCCACCACGATCGACGCCATCGCCATGTCGACCTGGTCGAGCCGCAGATAGCGGATGCCCAGCGTGGCCAGCACATGCGTCAGGTCGGCCGGGCCGCCGCCGGTGAGCAGGTAGACGCTGTTGAAGTCACCCAGCGTCCAGATCATCGACAGGATCAGCGAGGTGAGGAACAGCGAGCGCATCGCCGGCCAGGTGATGAAGCGGAACTTCTGCAGCCGCGTGGCGCCGTCGACGCTGGCCGCTTCATACTGTTCGGACGGGATCGCCATGCGGCCGGCCACCAGGATCAGCGTCCAGAACGGCAGGCTCTTCCAGATGTGCATCAGCATCGAGAAACACAGCGCCAGCGTCGGGTCGTTCAGCCAGTTCGGCCCGTCCAGACCGGTGAGCCGGAAGATGGTGTTGTTGATCACGCCCCACTCGGGGTTCAACATGAAACGCACCGACAGAATCGTCGGGATCGACGGCACGGCCCAGGGCAGGATGAAGATCGCCGCCAGGATCTTGATCCACCAGCGTGTCTGCACGAAGAAGCCCGAGAGGCCGAGTGCGATCACCATCTTCAGGTTGATCGCCACCACCAGGAACACGAGTGTGTTGACGGCGGTGCGAAAGAAGATCGGGTCGTCGAAGAGCTTGACATAACTCTCCGGATGACGCGCCAGCCAGAGGCCGTACCCCACCGGGTAGAGCACGAAGACGACGAAGACCAGCAGGTACGGCAACACCAGCAGCCGCCCCCAGAATTCCCAGGGGCTGAGCGGGCGTTTCGCGGCCGGCCGTGCGAGCGTGATAGCAGACATGTGGGTTACTCCGCGCGCCAGCGCGCCTTCAAGCGAACGCCGTGGGTCCGGCTGTAGCCGGCCCACTGGCGTTGCCCCCTGGGGGGAGCGCCGCAGGCGCTTCGGGGGTGGGCGTCAGTTACTCGCAACCGCTTTGATGCGGGCGATCATCTCGTCGACCGCCTTGTCGACCGGCACCTTCTCATTGAGCACCCGGTTCATCGCCTTGGCCCAGACGTTTTCGTTGTTCAACACGGTGAACTTGTAGTTCTTCGTGAACTCGAAAGGCGTCGTGCCGCTCATGAACTGGTTGTAGACGGCCTGGCGGTGCGGGTCGCCCTTCCAGAACGCGCTTTGCTGCGCCTTCAGTTGAACCGGGAACCAGCGGCCGAGCGAGCCTTCGACATACGGCGTCAGGTTGGCTTCTTCGAGCATGAAGGCGACGAACTTCTTCGCTGCCGCCTTGTTCTTCGAGTCCTTGAAGATCACGCCGGTCTTCACCGCGGCGCGGTAGGTCATCTTCGTGCCGTCGGGTTTGTTCGGGAAGCCCGCGGTGGCGATCAGTTCGGTGTAGTTCTTCTTCGCCCCGACCCGTTGCGCTTCGGTGAGCGTGGTGTTGTTCATGTCGTCGAGCCACTTCGCGGCGATCGAGATCGTCGCGTTGTGCGTCATCACCGTCGTCTTGTTGTGGAAGGCGACGTTGTTGTCCGGGTCTTTCCAGCTCGTGCTCGACGGCGGTGTGCAGCCCTTGCTGTAGACGGCCGTGTAGTCGGTGACGGCGCTGATCAGCCCGGCACGCACCGCAGGGTCGTCGACGAGCAGCTTGCCCGAGTCGTTGACGAGCTTGATGTTGTACGCGTCCATGAAGGTCAGGAACGAGAAGAACGAGTCGCTTGAATCCACCCCCATCGGCATGCCGATGCCAAAGCCGCGGTTGCCGGTCTTGGCGCGGTAGCCGGTCTGCACCTTCGAGCACCAGAAGTCCCAGTAACCCTTCCAGTCCTTCGGAATGTCGCTGTCCTTGAAGCCCGCATCGGCCAGCATGTCCTTCCAGTACTGGATGTGCATGGTCTGCTGCTTGATCGGGAAGGCGTAGTAGGCACGCTTGCCGTCGGCGTTGTTCAGCAGGAAGGTGGTGCTCAGCGCCGCCGGTTCGAACTTGGCGCGCAGCGGGTCGATGACGCTGGAGATGTCTTCGAGCTTGCCGTCGTAGGCCCACTTCGCCGTGACCTGGAAGTCGTAGACGTCGGCATAGGCGACATCGGGCGGTGCGTTCGAATCGAGCGCCGCCACGGTCTTCGGGATCATGTCCTGGATCGGGTACTGGCTCAGTTCGACCTTGATGGTCTTGTTCTTCGCCTCGAACTTCTTGATGGCTTCGAACAGCGCTTCGTCCTCGGCCTTGTAGAAGCCCTTGACCCACCAGACGGTGAGTTTTTCCTGGGCAAACGCCGGGGTGGCCAGCGCCAGGCCGGCGCCGACCAGCGTGCCGGTGATCCAAGTCTTCATCTGCATCGTCATGTCTCCTGAAGGGTGAAAACAGCGCCTTGGCATGGCGGCGGCGCCTGTCGTCTTATCGTATGATGATTGAGCGGCACAGGTCTGCGGACTTTCCCGGATCGGCCTTCATCGGCCTTCATCGGCATTCCGGCACCGGGCTCGGCAGCGGCCGGCCGGCGAAGTGTTCGCGCAGGTTGGCGAACGCCAGGTCGGCCATGGCCTGGCGTGTGCCGGTGGTGGCGCTGCCGATGTGCGGCGCCAGCACCACGTGCGGCAGCTTGCGCAGGCGTTCGGGCACGTTGGGTTCGTTCTCGAACACGTCGAGCGCGGCGCCGGCGATCAAGCCCTTTTCCAGCGCGTCGATCAGCGCCGTTTCGTCGACAACCGAACCACGCGCCACGTTGACGAGAATGCCGTTCGGCCCCAGCGCCGCCAGCACCTCGGCGCCGATCAGTTTGCGTGTGCCGGCACCGCCGGGCGTGATGACGACGAGGAAGTCGCTCACCGCCGCCAGCGCAATGGCCGACGGCAGGTAGCGGTAGCCGATGTCGGCCTTGGCGCTGCGTGCGGTGTAGGCAATCTGCATGCCGAAGGCCGTGGCGCGGTGGGCGATGGCCTGGCCGATGCGCCCCATGCCGACGATGCCCAGAGCAGCGCCCGACATCTTGCGTGCCAGCGGCATCGGGCCGCCGGGCCATTTGCCTTCACGTACGTAGCGGTCGGCCGCTGGCAGCTGGCGCGCGGCGCTGAGCATCAGGCCGATGGCGAGATCGGCCACGTCGTCGTTCAGCACATTCGGCGTGTGCGTGACGGTGATGCCGCGCGCCTTGGCGGCGGCGACATCGATGCCGTCGTAGCCGACGCCCATCACAGAGATCAGTTCCAGCGCCGGCAGCTTGGCGATGAGCTCGGCGCTCACCTTCGACTCGCCGCTGGCGGCGATGGCACGCACCTGCGGCGCGACGGCGGCGAAGGCCGCCGCGTCGCCTTCGTGCAGACGGTCGTGCACGGTGAAAGCAGCCTGCAGTTGCGGTGTGAGCAGCGGTGACAGCTTGGCCACGGCGAGGATGTTGATGTCTGACATAGGGAGTTCTACGGTGGGTTGCTCAATCGTCATACCATAGTATGCGAGACAGTTCGAAGCACAACCCCGGGAAATCCTGCACGTGGACAAGCCAAGGAAAAAACCAGAAGACCTGCGCAGCCAGCAATGGTTCGGCAGACAAGACCGCGACGGCTTTGCCTACCGCAGCTGGGTCAAGGGCAAGGGCGTGCCGCACGACCAGTTCGACGGCCGGCCCGTCATCGGCATCTGCAACACCTTCAGCGAACTGACGCCCTGCAACTCGCACTTCAGAACCCTGGCCGAGCAGGTGAAGATCGGCGTCTACGAAGCCGGTGGTTTTCCGCTCGAGTTCCCGGTGATGAGCCTGGGCGAAACGCTGCTGCGCCCCACGGCCATGCTGTACCGCAACCTGGCCAGCATGGATGTCGAAGAGAGCATCCGCGGCAACCCGATCGACGGTGTCGTGCTGCTGATGGGTTGCGACAAGACGACACCGAGCCTGCTGATGGGGGCGGGCAGCGCCAACCTGCCGACCATCGGCGTCAGCGGTGGCCCCATGCTCAACGGCAAATGGCGTGGCCAGGAGCTGGGCTCGGGCACCGGCGTCTGGAGCATGAGCGAACAGGTGCGTGCCGGCACGCTGAAGCTGGCCGACTTCTTCGAGGCCGAAAGCTGCATGCACCGCAGCCACGGCCATTGCATGACGATGGGCACGGCCAGCACCATGGCGAGCATGGTCGAAGCGCTCGGTATCGGCCTGCCCGGCAACGCGGCGTATCCCGCGGTTGACGGCCGCCGCAACGTGCTGGCCCGCCAGGCCGGCCGCCGCATCGTCGAGATGGTGCATGCCGACCAGACCATCGGCGACGTGTTGACGCGCCAGGCCTTCGAGAACGCTATTCGGACACTGGCTGCCATTGGCGGCAGCACCAACGCGGTGATCCACCTCATCGCCATCGCCGGCCGCCTGGGTGTGCCGCTTAGCATCGACGACTTCGACCGCCTGGGCAGTGAACTGCCCTGCCTGGTGAACCTGCAGCCCAGCGGCGAATTCCTGATGGAAGACTTCTGCTACGCCGGCGGCCTGCCGGCGGTGATGAAGGAGATCGCACCGCTGCTGCACCTGGACATCGTCACCGCCAGCGGCAAGACCGTGCGCGAGAACCTCGAAGGCGCGCAGAACTTCGACCCGCGTGTCATCAAGACGGTGGCGGCACCGTTCAAGGAAAAGGCCGGCATCGCCATCCTGCGCGGCAACCTCGCGCCGCGCGGCGCCGTCATCAAGCCGAGCGCGGCCACGCCCGCGCTGATGCAACACACCGGCCGCGCCGTGGTGTTCGAAGACAGCGACGACTTCCACCACCGCATCGACGACGACAACCTCGATGTCGACGAAACCTGCATCCTGGTGCTGAAGAACTGCGGCCCCAAGGGCTACCCCGGCATGGCCGAGGTCGGCAACATGCCGCTGCCGCCCAAGGTGCTGAAGAAGGGCATCACGGACATGGTGCGCATCAGCGATGCACGCATGAGCGGCACCGCCTACGGCACCGTGGTGCTGCACACCGCGCCCGAAGCCGCTGCCGGCGGCACGCTGGCGCTGGTGAAAAACGGCGACATGATCACACTTGACGTTGCCGGCCGCAGCCTGCACCTGCATGTCGACGACGCCGAACTCGCCGTGCGCCGCGCCGGCTGGGTGCCGCCGACACCGCCGCTGCAAAGCGGCTACTGGAAGCTCTACATCGACCATGTGCTGCAGGCCGATGAAGGCGCCGACCTCGATTTCCTGCGCGGCCAGCGCGGGGCCTTTGTACCGAAAGACAACCACTGATGAAATACGCACTCGTTACTGGCGCAGGGTCCGGCATCGGCCGCGCTTGCGCGCTCGGCCTCATCAACGACGGCTGGACGGTGGCCCTGCTCGGCCGCCGCCTCGAAGCGTTGCAGGCCACCGCGGCACTCGCCGGTGAAGCCGCCTCACGCGCCCTGCCCGTTTCCTGCGATGTCGGCAGCGAAGAGCAGGTCATCAAGGCCTTCGACACCGTGCGCCAGCAGTTCGGCCGCCTCGACCTGCTGTTCAACAACGCCGGCATGGGCCTGCCACCGAACACACCCGACGCGATCAGCGGCGCCGACTGGCGCCGTGTCGTCGACGCCAACCTGCACGGCAGCTTCTACTGCCTGAGCCAGGCCTTCAAGATCATGAAGACGCAGACGCCGATGGGCGGCCGCATCGTCAACAACGGTTCGATCTCGGCCTACGCGCCGCGGCCGGGTTCGATCGCCTACACGGCCACCAAACACGCCGTCACCGGCCTCACGCGCACCGCAGCGCTCGACGGCCGGCCGTTCGACATCGCCGTCGGCCAGATCGACATCGGCAACGCCGCCAGCGAGATGACGGCACGCATGACCGAGGGTGTGCCGCAGGCCGACGGCAGCGTGCGCCCGGAGCCGCGCATGGACCTCTCGGCCGTCGTCGACACGCTGCTGAACATGGCGCGTTTGCCACTGTCGGCCAACGTGCTATTCACCACCGTGATGGCGACGAAGATGCCGTTTGTCGGCCGCGGCTGAATCCAGGAAACCTCATGACACAAGCATCCCAGAGACTGGCAGGCAAAACCGCCTTCGTCACCGCCGCCGGCCAGGGCATCGGCCGCGCCACCGCGCTCGCTTTCGCGCGCGAAGGTGCACGCGTGATCGCCAGCGACATCAACGCCACGCTGCTGGAATCGCTGAAGGGCGAAGCGGCGATCGAAGTGCGCCAGCTCGACGTCACCGACCCGGCGGCCGTGATCGCCACCGCCGCAGCGGTAGGCCCGGTGAATGTGCTGTTCAACGGCGCCGGCTATGTGCACGCCGGCACCGTGCTCGACTGCACCGAGGAAGAATGGGCGTTCGCCTTCGACCTCAACGTGCGCTCGCAATTCCGCACCATCAAGGCCTTCCTGCCGGCGATGCTGAAGGCGGGCGGCGGCAGCATCATCAACGTCGCGTCGGTGGCCGGCAGCATCAAGGGCGCGCCCAACCGCTTCGTCTACGGCAGCACCAAGGCGGCGGTGATCGGCCTGACCAAGGCGGTGGCGGCCGACTTCATCACCCAGGGTGTGCGCTGCAATGCCATCTGCCCGGGCACGGTGGAGTCCCCCAGCCTGCAGGACCGCATCGCCGCGCAGGCGGCAGCCAGCGGCCAGACGCTGGCCCAGGTGCAGGCGGCTTTCGTGGCGCGCCAGCCGATGGGCCGCGTCGGCCGCGTCGAAGAGATCGCGATGCTCGCCGTCTACCTGGCAAGCGACGAATCAGGATTCACAACCGGCACAGCCCAGGTCATCGACGGCGGCTGGAGCAATTGAAGAGAGAAAGTCAACGATGAAACTGCTGCGACACGGCCCCAAGGGCCAGGAAAAGCCGGGCCTGCTCGACGCCGACGGCAAGCTGCGCGACCTCTCGGGCGTGCTGGCCGACATCACGGCGCAGACGCTGTCGCCGGTTGGCCTGGCGCGGCTGGCGGCACTGAACACCGCCGACCTGCCTGTCGTGCCGCAAGGCCGGCTGGCTGTGCCCTGGTCGGGCATGGGCAAGTTCATCGCCATTGGCCTGAACTACGCCGACCACGCCGCCGAGTCCGGCATGGCCATCCCGAAAGAGCCCGTGGTGTTCATGAAGACCACCGACTGCGCCATCGGCTGCAACGACCCCGTCGTGCTGCCGCAGGGGTCGGTGAAGGGCGACTGGGAGGTCGAGCTCGGCATCGTCATCGGCAGCAAGGCACGCTACGTCAGCGAAGCGGACGCACTGCGCCATGTGGCGGGTTACTGCGTCGTCAACGATGTCTCCGAGCGCGAATACCAGCTCGAACGCGGCGGCACCTGGGACAAGGGCAAAGGCTGCGACACCTTCGGCCCGGTAGGCCCCTGGCTGGTGACGGCCGACGAAGTGGGCGACGTGCAGAACCTGGCCATGTGGCTCGAAGTCAACGGCCACCGCTACCAGAAGGGCAGCACGAAGACGATGATCTTCGGCGCCGCGCAGATCGTCAGCTACCTCAGCCGCTTCATGACGCTGAACCCCGGCGACCTGATCACCACCGGCACACCGCCGGGCGTGGGCATGGGCGTGAAGCCGAACCCGGTGTTCCTGAAGCCGGGCGACGTGATGCGGCTGTCGATCGAGAAACTCGGCGAGCAGCAGCAGACGGTGCACGCCTGGAATCCCGAACTCATCGACGGGTGACACGATGGCCGCTTACGGCCCGTTGCGGACGTTCGTGCGTCGGTTCGCAGCGGGCCGAGGCCGCCGGGTACCGGGCTCCGCTCATGTCCCCCGGCCCGGCTTGCTGCGCAAGCCGGGCCTCCTCCTTTACTTCGCTGCGCCCGGTACCCACCGTCCTCGGCCTG
>Ga0307515_10006042_pt1 | contig 24343 bp, 16 predicted proteins | sample 17_EM_MG_FD_194513 | JGI IMG/M metagenome (GOLD analysis project Ga0307515, IMG submission 194513) | Populus trichocarpa ectomycorrhiza microbial communities from riparian zone in the Pacific Northwest, United States - 17_EM | ecosystem: Host-associated > Plants > Roots > Unclassified | place... | reverse complement strand
GGTGTTGCTGTAAAGGCCTTGAAGCTATCGCGACGCGCCTCGCTTGCACAATTCACCGTTCGCTCAGCAACCCTAACCCTGGCGTCACGTGAACCGGGTACTTTTCGGCGACATGAGTACGTTGGAGGCTACCTTTTATGCTGGCGTGTGCATTGATAGACACCCTAATCCAAATACTTAACTAAACTTTTAATTAGCTCCTGTGGAGTTAGTACAAAACTTAATCGGCTTTCTGAGCCGCGAGTGCAGGGTAAGGATCCCTGTCGCAGTTGAAGAGAAGCGAATTAGTGTACCAGGTTCTTCGCATAAACCCCTTTCATACCTTCCGAAAAATCTCTCGAAGTCTCGCAACTTCACTCTGTTCTCCACTACTCACACTATCTATATTCCCAAATTGATTTGTCTGTAGGTCTCGTCTTGAACATCGACGCCGTCCAAGAAAAAAAGTCCGAACCCCGGCCCAGCTACAATGTCCTGCCTAACCCCAAATGACTCGTCCGGGAGCCCAAATGAACCGCCTCATCGAGTACTTCAAGCTCATCCATCACAAGTTCCGATCGCTCAACTACCTGCCGTGATGCTACAATGAGAGATACTGAGAGAGAGAGCGACAATGCAAGTTAGAATTGGCTACAATCACTCAGTTTTACTCCAATTGACTAGTCTATAGGCCCTAAACAACCGTCGCGACGAGTACCCCAAGAACGTCTATGGCGCTCACATACTCGCGAAGCTATAACAAAAAGGCAAGTTTAAGCTCATGCTCGTTCGGTTTTACTCTCATTAACCCGTCTATAGGCACAAAGGACCGTCTCATTGCGTACATCTCCCCCGCATACATATGATTCTACATATCAAGAGAGAGAGAAGGCACGTCGGAACCTGCTACCACGCTTTCAGTTTTACTCTGACTAACTCGTTAATAGGCTCGGATGAACTATCTCGTCGTGCATCTATCACGTCTCCCTCGCATTACTTCGGCGATTAAGCTCTACAACGTACAGAGTTCAAAACGACATCGAAGATAAGGTCGCAATGTTGGAGAGGCGAGTGGTATTAAGGGCGCTAAATTATGATAGTTGAGAGCGAATTACGTTGATAAGCATTGTGGCCATGTGGTTCCATGAACCTTCAAGACGGCGGAAACAGTAGCATCTCAGGAACTCCGGCGTTTGAATGAATGAAATTTACTCTTGCCGGATATGCTTGCCAGTTTTCCGTTCAAGCAGCGAACTTCACCGTCACCTTCGCGAGTCGAAATACTTCTCACCTCCACTATCGCCTTACAACTCGCATTCTTCACAGCGGACTGCTGTGCCTGGACCTTCCTCCCCGATGAGCCTCCCAAGTTACCACCTCTGCCTACTATTTCCGACCCCATTCTCATCTCTCCTACGATCTTGACACTTCCGGTTTCAACTGCATCGATATTTCCAGATTCAACTGTAACGGCAGATGAAGATTTTCCAACACTTCCGTCTATGTCAACCTGTCTCCTTCACCGAAAGCTTCAGCAACATTTCCAGCAGAAACACCGGTGGCAACTTGGAACACTCCTTTCCGTCTAAGTCTTAATCTGTCTACGCCTTCCCCACCGTCTTCAGCGGCAGCTTCAGAGGTAGCTCCTATAACAACTCACAATACTCAATCCGATCTTACCTCTTTACCTACAACTCCTCGACCCAGTCGGCCATGCTCATCTTGCGCCCTAAACCTGCTTCTCAACGTACACCTCCGGCGGCATCTCCAGAATCACCGTTCCCGACAACTGCATTCAGAAAGTTCAATGAAGCTACATCGCCCAAGGTAAGCGGTAATTACACTAGCGACTCTAGCGCCGCCTCGCGCAGTTTCGTCATCTCCCACCTCTCACGCCTCAAACGTCTCCTCCACCCAGTCATCCCATCTTGTCTTCTCTCTCCGGACCTCGACCTGCACCTCCGGCATCACCATCCCTAGCAATGGCGTTCAGAAAGTCTGGCATGTCATTGCTTAGCTCGAGGGCGGAAGAAGCATGACGAAGCAGGCTCCGAGGGCAATGCTATGCTGGAACTGGAAACTCATTTGGGAGCGGTATTTTGCTCGATTACAGAAGCTGCGATGACTGGTGGTGCTGCCCATGCACTGAGAACTTACTCGCAAGAGCAGCAGCACGTTTGCAACGCTTGTATGGGCTCATTTCCTCTGTGGCACCGCCTCTCTCTAATGGAGTTTATTTTCTTCTTCCAGGTGCTTGTGACACGTGGGAGTATTGATTGGAAGAGAAATGGAGAGTCGTTGTTGTGTTTGGATGGTAGCATAGCGGGAAAACCTGGGAGAGTGGGTAGAGCTACTAGGAGAGCAACAGCAGGTAGAGTAGCGGGTATGCAGCGGGTACTAGTATTGGTGATGATGGACAGCAACTCATGTACATAAAAATGCACTTCAATGGTTATTGACTTCTATGAAAAACCTTTCGTGTCCGGGGTTAACGAAGGAGGGAGGAGGTTTTAGAAGCTGTGTGCTTGAGATGAGTCTAAAACAGACGGTCATGAATCGATCCCACGCAGGAACCTTGTCTGCTGGCACCCGTTTTGGGTGGGGGCCAAAATTTTATTGACGCAGACGAGATGCAACCATACTTGGGAGAAGGATAAGATGAGACAGGATTACGATTAGATTAGATGAGATCGGATTAGTCGGATAGATCCGAGCGGGGATAAACTTTTGATGAAACATCATCCATTTCTCCGTTTTGTCATATATATATGCAAACATCAGAATAGAACAAAAGCTAAAGAAAGTCTCTCTCTCGGGCCTTGTAATACATCAGGATAGGACACGAGTGCTAGCTAAAGACAACCTCTCTCTCTACATCAGAATAGGATACGACTTAAAGACAACTCTCTCGACCCGTGATCCGTCATGATATCAGGATAGAACACAGGCTAAAGACAACCTCTCTCTCTGCTTCTAAGTTTCAGACATCAGGATAGGACACGAACATTAGCTAAAGACAACCTCTCCATCAACTTCATCCTACATTATAATATTAGGATAGAACACAAGCTAAAGGCAACCTCTCTCCCTGCTACTAAGTTTCATACATCAGGATAGGACACGAGCGCTAGCTAATGACAACCTCTCTCTCAACCTCACCATACATTATGATATCAGGATAGAACACAAGCCAAAGACAACTGCCCTCACCTACTTCCATACATCAGGATAGGACACGAATGTTAGCTAAGGACAACCCCTCACTCCTACTTTCATACACCAGGATAGGACACGAGCGCGACAACTTGCCCCATCAAAACAATCGGCTTTTAGCTGAATGCTCAACATGTGATATCGCTCACAGTACAAAGTCACACCATGTACTATGGGCAAACGCCACTTCCTATCTCCGCTATCGGCCGGCAATCTGCACCGATGGAATTGGTCTACCTGGGGAGCTCAGGCCAGACGACATTTCTCCATCGGGATAAACCATGGGAAGCGCAGCTGGGGAGCCACTTGGCTCGTTGGCGGTGCTGTTTGCTGCTCGCCAGAGGTGCGGCGATGTGATGCACTCTGTTCGCCGGAGATGCAGGTGGAGGGAGATCCCAGCGAATGTGCTGGAAAATATCCAATCGCAGAGTCTGCGGTGCCTTTGAGTTAGGCAGCGATGGATAATAGCCCCATGAGGCCACGGAAACGCTGCTGGAATCATCAAAAGCCGGCCATGAGAAAAACTTTTGTAAGGTTAGTAAGAAAGACGCTCCAAAGCTCAGTGCTAAAGGCATCTAGTTTGCCCCGAGATCCAGCAACCAACAGCGGCCACATCGCCGATAGTCGGCAGGACTCGATTGCATCAATGGATGCGCCGGCATCCAACTGCACCCATAGCTGAGGTGGCGCTTTGAGCATAACTCGTTGCCGCGATGTAACCGTATGTGTTGTAAGTGATGCCCTTCATGGTCTTCAGGAAGTCGATATAGTCCCTCGCGAACTTCTTTTTCTGTGCCACTGAAAAGCGGTTGTAGAGAGCTAGACCCTGATCGTCAACTTTATCGCTAAGGGCAACACCAGGCAGCGTGAAGGTGTGTTCTACGCCAGCAGAAGTTTTGGCCGTTACCATAGTAGCCGGCGGGGTGGCGAGGGACGCCTGGAGGAAGCTTACTGGGGCTTCCTAGCCGCTAATGGCGGCGATCATGTATTCAATTCCCGAGACGATAGATACGGGAAATGAACTGGGTGGTGCAACCCAGGGTGGGCGACACCGAAGAGGGAAGGGACCAAGCCTACTATATCCCTCGTTGGGCCGCCCAAAACAAACAGACCCTTCTCAAGAGGAAACCAAGTTGTACTGCTGATGGCCAGACCGCAGTTTTTGCATCTGTAGATGGTGCTGAGTATAACCTCGTCGACCGTGGGATATGATGCTGACCCGGGCAGGAAATCGGGAGCATCTGAGGGATGCGCTATGTCAGGGGGTCCACTGGATGTCCCGTATCAAGTACCTCCACCACCCCCAGAATGCCAATATCTTGGACACTTATCTTCCCACTCCCTTCACCTCTTTTCGGCCAGGGTGCTGCCAACTCATTCTCACCAATATCTTGTCGGAGTCCAAGGGAAAAGATGGAAAAGAGCTCTCACCAATCAACACCAGGTCGGTGCCAGGCAGATTAACCACAGTGGTATGGTGTAATGGTAGCATCGGGGAAGAGCGACGGTACTAGCGCTGTAGTGCGTTCCCCCATCCGGAACATGGTCAAGGCATTCTCTCAACAGGATGTTATGGAAGAGATCATCCAACCCAGTGGTTTACTCCTTAGCTTCCTGGCTCTTGATGATAGTTCCAGCTAAATGGAATATTTGAGTGCTAGAAAGCCTGTAATTCCAACCCTAAGTCACCAATCCATGCAATGACTTTTTTGCTCCAAGCCATCGGAACAATGTCTCGTCCGAATTGACAACCGCACCGAACTGCTCGTAAGTAGCAGGTTGGTCTGCCGTGTCTGTATATGTCCAAGCCTTGAGACTGGGCAAACGTTGCTATAGCCTAGCAGCCTGGCTTCATTGAGGATCCCAATCCCAATTTGCAATGACAAAGTATGAATCCACCAGAACGATGCACCTGTCAGGAGACCCATTTTGTAATGCCTCAGCGTTTCTGAAAGCGATCTTTCTCGTACTCATTGTGGCCGGTACCTGATTTGTAACACTCAGGGATTAATCAAAGTGTTGAGGATCCTCAGTTCCTGATTTGAGAAGAATTCCGGCGGCTTGGGGAGGAGGCGTTGGCACGGTCCCGCAACTCAAGCCAAGTCGAGATGTCTGCACATTGCCCATGTGCTGCATTTAGGTGACAGATATCAGCGCTTCCCGATGGCGGCAGGCGCGAAGTAAGGTCGGTATCCTTCGAACATTTGAAGCACAATTCCCTGTAACGTTTCGGATTTAAACAGACAAAGAGGTGGAGGAGTCGAAAGGTCCAATTTTCACGCGCATTTAACTTGCGCTCCAGCTCCTACCAATCATAGCTAAAATCTCAATATCTTTCCCAAACTGATTCTTCTTTATCAAAAGATCATATCCCACGTTGTCAAGAAAGTGATGGAGATAACTTGAAATCGAGGAAATCTAGGGATCTCGTGCTGGTATCTCAGAAGTATCCACCAGTGGTTGGGGAGTTCAGACGGGTGGTTCCTGGGCTGATAGTCTGGAGAAGGCGCCAGAAATTCCAGGCCACGAACCCCTGGCTAAAACAAGGGCACCTTGATTGGCGAGGAAGAACACCACCAGTAAGGTCTAAGACAGTCCCATGTCTAGCGGATCAAGGGCAGTAAGAGTCTAGGAGAGATGTCTTTGCGATCTGCTGGGTTGTGTTCTAGACAACCAGTCCTCCGGTGGAACGAGGGCGAGATGATTGACGAAGGGAGAAGCCAAGGTTAGGGTTACGGTTGACCAAGGAAACCGCGGTTTGACGGATGCTGCAGAGCAGCTTTAGAGTAGGGTAAGTACTATTTCGGTCTTGAAATAGTGAAAGAAGTGGAGGAAGTTTGAAGTTTAAGCCAAGTCGAGATTTCCGGGCAATGATGCGAACCAGGTGATGATTATTCCAGAGAACCGTCTCTTCAGTGAAACAAGGGCAGGGAGATGAACTGGCCTGGTCAGGCGCCGGGTGAAGCCAAATAGAAGTTGATTCGATGGAGTAGACTGGGAACCCCGGCGAGGACATGTAGTGGTGTGGCGAAGCGAAGATGGATTAGGTGTTGCAACGTACGGTGTATGCCTGTCAAGTTCAATCAACATTAGGTCTGTATAGAGATAGCAGTAGTGGGGAGGGAGAGAGAGATGTACATATGTTTTAGAAGGTCCTAAGAAGAGGAGGACCATGACCTTCTATGAACCACGTGGTTGTGGGTTTAGAACGTATCTGGCCGGTGCGTGAGTAAAGTGTTATCCTGTTAAAGCCCCATATATATTGGATTCGAGCAAATACGAAGGAACTGAAAGATCGACAAGAACGTACATCCTCCATAAAAGACATAGGGGGGAATTCTGCAAGCTTTGGGGATGCGGGGTTATCAGGAATTGAGATTTGGCGAGGATTGGGATTTGTCGGACTTGGGGATGGGGTTGAGGTCGATGCGCATGTGTGTTTGATGGAGAACCGAGAAGTTTGGGCTGAAGTTGGGAATAATGTACTACTAGAAGGGGTTTGGATTTGAAGTGATAACGATATACTGATAGAAAGACAAGAGGTGGGTGTTAAATATGCTTAGGAGAGAAGACACAATGAAGATAGTGGTTACTCGTAAGGGTGAAGTGAGAGGTGAAGAGGAAGCAAACCCATTCGCAAGGAGGAGATTTGGATTACTTATACCTGCTAGTGGTGAAATTCACCGCAGTCATTCTCTGTACCGTAGCCCTGAACCCAAAAATCTTTGTGTTGCTGGTTGCAACATAGTACCCAATCTTCATCTCATATTTCCGTATCTGCTTGATACAGTCAAATTGATATTCTGTTTCTTACCACGAAAATGTGACACCATGTTATCTCCACACGAGATCAGACGTTGTTTTTTGAGACCATCAAGGCATCAATGGGAAATTTCCTTTCCCGGTATACTGTAATCGAATCGGAAATAAAAATCGTGCGTGCTAAAATCATGCATGCATGATATCCGCTTTGCATATAGAAAATACTAGAGAACAACCTAGTCTAAATCAGAATGCAGGTGGCTGAATGCAAACTCATTGTGGCTTATTAAAGAACATGGCACACGCTGATTTCTCGTTGGCTATGAACACACCAGTGCTGAACTAAGGGCTGAACTAAGTGCAGGAGTTTGCGTCTGGGCTTCGATTGGATCGGCAGAAGATTTGGCGAAGAAAAAGAAAATTAAGGAAAGTGAAGGAATGCGTTATTTACGAAAGTCTTTACCGCGCGGCTTGTTGAGCTGGCATGGAAGCGTTGAAGTTTTTCTTCTTTTCATGCTTCCTAGAGATCGCCGCAGTGGTTGTTGAGGTATTTTAGAAACAAACTTAAATGATCCGGCACGTAGTAAACAATGTCGATGGATCTCGATACTTCATATTTATGCAACACAGCTAGTTCCGTGGGGGTGCATTTCGGGTTAAGAAAAGTAGTACATCAGCTAGAGCGTTCGGCCGTCTTTGGAAATAAAATCCACTTTCGTATCTTGCGGATGACGCGCAAGACCAAACAGTCCATAAGTATGTACATTGAACTTTTCTTTCTAAATAAGACTATGCTTTCAAACTATCTATTTTTTATCTTGATATTCCTACATGGTGGCACTGTCTGTTGCAGATATTTGGCATTGATGTGGCTAAGAGTACTACCGTAAGATAAACGTTTCGAATACCCCGTTCTCAAGATCTGTGCGGTGTAAAAATGAGGAGCAAGAAATTGCTTATCAAAGGTGCAGTATATGAGCGTATACCTTTGCAGGCTCTTCATATTCGATTTAACGTTCCCAATGTTTCAGGTCACTGATTCTACAGTAAGATGTGGGTAGGGGTGGACACGAGACAATTCTAAAGAACACTTACAAAGTGCAGATGGGAGCTCGAGATGGCTGGTTAAGGGGTTCAGAAACTTCTACATGATTCCATTAAACTTCTCTATGCCGCTTTAGTTACCTCTCCTACCTAATTGAGACCCGCTAATACTTGCACGTTGCGGGCCGATCCGCAGTACCCCTGCACAACCAGACACCTCGTGCTTAATTTACAAACTTGTATGGCTTCATCAGCTAACAGTCCTGAAGACGGGGTGATTGTTGCGGCAGATAATACAATTCACGAGTAGTGCCAGACACAAGACGAGGGCCTCCACACATGGATGAGACAAAGCCTACCTCTATAAATTTTACACATCTCGAAATCCAATCCCACGGTGGAACAAGTGATGACATGATTCCGCGTATATGATTTAACTGCCAGTATCCTATCACTCGTGGACCGTTCAATATATTTATCTACCTTAGTTCCCATTCACCGAATAATACTTACTGTGTGAGCGTAAAGGGGTATGTAGCTGGATAATTACGTTTTAGATCCTGCATGCAGCTATGTTGGTACCATGCATGACAAGCACCTGGGATAAACTGGCGGGACTCACTTCGGTATACTTCAGCTTATTCCTAGAACATTACACTGCGTAGGTAATTTCAAGCTCTCTAGCAGGAAACATGCATCTTGTCTAACAACTTCGAAAGCGAACCATAATCCTAAGCAGATGCAAACCTTGCTGCAGGATCCAGCTGATAGTTATTCTGTCGGGGTGGGAGCATGACCGCAAGCCACGTCTTTATCAGAATTCTTCGGGGAACTACTCGGCTGTCCCGCTGTCAAAATGCACTTTTGAACCTGCAGCTACATTTGCAATGCAGCCACACATGCAGCCATCTCACCTATTTATGCCGACCGCACGGGGAAAGTATTTTGTGTTCAGTAAGTCTGATGGGTAGTTTATTCTACACTTTCAGTACACAGATTTGAACAAATAACTACCCTGATGTTGTAATTGAGTGGTAAGTTAAATTGTGCATCAGCAAAAAGGTCGCTTCTATACAGTTTCAAGCCTCCCACCACCATACAGTATGATACCTAAGAAAGCTGTGAACCAGATTAGAAGCGCAATCATACTGTGGGAGTGCATTTTCACTCTACTTCGGTGATATAAGCGGAATGTAAATAAGAAAAAGTGTAAAGCGAAACGGAAATCCAGCGAGTTCTTTGATGCATGTCCAACTGGTTTTTCCTGCAGCGACTTGAAGGAAAAACAAATAACTATACTTCTGAACGCGGTACATACCGTGTGTCCATATTCGTCACTGGTCAAAAACTTCGGGAATTGAAGTGTCTGACCAGGATCTGTATTCCAACCCTGCGGCAATGAGAGTAAATAGCAAACCGGAGAGAAAAAAACTACACTTTGGTGCGGTTTTTCAGAAAGAAGATCATTTGTTCATGCGACTATAGGTTGGCACAGATTGTATATTGCGTGTCTAAACTCACTGTGAAACCTGCTTTCTCCCGCTTATGCAAGCGCGGACTTTGTGCATGCATACTTATTTATTTGCAAACTTGAAGAGATCGTTTGAAAATTGTCACATAATGGTATAAGAACGAAGAAAAGAAACTAATGTACATCTTTGAATTAAGCAACCAGCAGGTTTGGCAGGCTTGACGAAAGTGCCGAGACGCGGGAACCAATCCAAGGAGGCAAAGTATTCTCTATCAATTGGCAGGTATAAGTAGTAGATAGCCATCAAATATCCTTTCTCTAGAGTTCTCTCCCAATCGATAAACTCATTTAGGCCCATAAATTTTAGCCCTATTGCACTTTGCTGTGGGTTGTAGCAGGTATTCGCTATCGGACCACGTGTAACCGAAACTAGCAACCGTAAGAGTACTTACTCAAGTGATCGAAGATAAGATCGTATACCCCATTTCTAGAAGAAACCTCCACCAAATGAGGAATTATTGGAGTGCCACGCACTGAACTGGGTAAAGCGTGGGAAGAAAGTGTACTCGAGTACTTGGTAAAGCATCGGACGCTCTTGTTCTAGCAAGTAATCATACAGAACTATCAAGACGTGATAGTCCACACAGTTACGTTTGGGTATAACATAGCCAGAAAAATACTGGAAAACTATCAAAACTGAAAAAGGCTGGAGTGCACTGACTTCCAACATTCCCTCGTGGTCGTCAATTGCGAGTTTCGATATGGCTGCCACCTTCCTGTTTCAGCTGCAGAGCAATGTAACCACTCAATTGTATGTTTCCCCGCTATCAAGCCCCGCAACGCATCCTACACGCTACCGTATCACAACTCCACCTACTGAGAGTCGCACCTCTCGCAGATACCACCCGAGCCATCCTCCTACTATCGTTCTTCAACGTCAAACGAGCATTACCAATGAATAGTATCAGCTCACCCTTTACAACCTGTGTCACCTGCGGGTCGCCGCCCCAATGCTGTTCAACTTGCGGGTCGCCACAATCTATGCCTCAAGGCGTGGGTGTATTCGTACACGTACCGTTGCGATACTTTGCTAATGACATCTTAGCTCATCAAGATTCACCGTTTGAACTCGGAAGACGTCGCAAAGATTGTCCCGCTCTCTGAAGTTCAAACATGGGAGAAATTTACAACAGTACTTCGAGAGGAACTGGCATCACCATATATGGAGGTGTCCAAAGTCTTTTTCAATGGATGCGAAGTTCTCGACCGGTTCTGGCCTAAGTCCATCGTCGACGGCATGAAGTTTGAGGCCGCTTTTGTTGAAAAGACTCATCATGAGAGCGCTGTCAAAGTGAGAAACGAGGATGTATTCCCCATAAATGTTAAGACTGTGGGGGAGCATATAATACCAATAAAGGGCTTAACCTTGTATGTGTCGGCATCCAACACTCTACACGAAGTCAAGAGGATGATACAGGATAAGGAAGGAATTCTTCCGAGCAATATGATAATGATGTGGGAATATTCCGAACGGAAGGATCTAGATTATGACGAGAAAACGATGGCAGATTATGGTATTAGTGGGAGTACACTTATTCTTCTAGAGTAGTTGGGTGAGTTCTAGCAGGTATACAGCGCTAGCATTACTAACCCGTTATTGTTCCCTGTTGATGTCATTTTTAAATATTTCCAGTGGACTTCTCCTAGCTTCTGTTTTTTTTCTTTCAGCTGAGTGGGCTTTTCATTGAATTACTTAGTCTTCCTGTAAGTAGTGGTACCTACTTAAGTATGCATATGGTCATAACCTACGTCTGTTATTTTTCTATAACCTCCTAGTGTTAGCACCTTCTAAGCCAGCGAGTTTCTTATCGTTCAGTATCAACGGGGGAATGGTTTTCTACCTGAATGTCATTTGATTTTTGTCTCGCTCCAGACGTTAGTAGGCGGAATAACCCCTAGCCCTAATCGCTTCGCTGGGCCTTGGTACTTCCTACCCTGCCAATTTGAAGTGTTGGTTATTAAGCGAGGTACGAGCAAGTAATTAAACACCACAATTTGGGAAGGATTGATGCGAGACAAATTTTCACTTATGATATACATTTTCAACCCAAATTGCTATCACCGAGCTGAATAGCCATGAGGCTCACGAAGAACCAGACAATGAGAAGTATTTGTTCATTCAGTGTTACTGTCCCCCGCACTGGTATCTAACTAACCTACGCCTGAATTTCAAGACGCATGCAACTGATAAAACTGCCTAGGTACCTCAGAGCGCCACTATATTCGTGCTTTAGGTGTTCTATCGAGGTTAGATCCGGTGCAATTGAAATCGCTATACACTTCTGCTTGAAATAGCTCGCATCATCTACAGCTCTGACTAGTACCACTCATCACTACAGTTCTCTTTCTTCTATATCATATTATTCCGGCGCGCCTCCGGACTACCACCTCTACTGGTACGTGGTGGAAGTTAGCTGGAGACGTTAAACTAGTGCTGATCGAATGTTAGCGATACTATTAGAGCATTCTTGCCACCCTAAAATTGCAACTTCTCGCTGTGCGTCTTGGATCTTGGCTGGCAGTAGAATGTAGTAGTAGTGCAGATTGCATTAAAGAATGGGTGAGGCTCGTTTTTTTTTGATACTCTATCAGCTTACTACAGTTGCTGTATGTATTATCATTGACTGCAAGGAGCTCACAATAGTTTAAGTCCACTGCACCCTGTAAAACTACTGTTGGTCAAGATCCAAGACGCACGACAAAAAAGTTGCAATTCTGGCATGGCACGAACGCTCTATTGCCTGCTCTTCCAGTGCTTGGATAACTGAGATCCTCCCGTTCTGAAGCGGTTAGATCGACCACCCGGCAATCTACAAATTCGAAGACCAGTCAGATGCGGTCATAATTTTTTGAAAGCGGCGGGCCTGGTTTCATGTGGCAAATATCGAGCGTACTTACCGAGCCTATAGATATCTACACCAAGGAAGATATCTACAGTCTCTGAAAATATCTGTCGTTTAGAGAAGATAATGATAGATACTGACGCTGGTATATATAGGCTTAAGATACTCATACATATCAAAAAATCCCAGACAATAACTAAATTATTTAAATTAGATTACTCGTCATAAAATAAAATAAGTCCATGCGAAATTTATAGATATCTGCAGTTCGGCTATATATCTATCAAATCTATCAATTGATAACCTGGCAAGATGGCCATCGATGAAACTGCCCTGGCACAGATCAGCCCAATCGAGGCCCATATCTGACCGATCTATATATGCAACCCTCATCCTCTTGCTACACACCGTGATGCAAGAAACAAATGCAAATAAACAAAGAAGATGAATCTAGTGTATGTGCGCTGCTAGGTTCCCATAGTAGCCTCCTAAAACCCCTGAGAAGTGAGGAGGGAAAGTACTACCATAACCTCAGGATGGCCATTCATAAAGCAAAAAAACCTATCTATCTAAACAAGAAAAATGAAACAACCTTAAATCTAACCTTAAGTCAACCTTCCTCGTCCATCTATGTGCTAGTGCCTCCACTACCATTGTCCCATGGCCTTCGTGAATTTGGCTTGCTATTCTTGATGAGCGCCTTTGTGAGTATACCGGGCACATTATCGTCCGTATGTATGTAGGAGTAGTCAACTACGCCGCGAGTATGGAGATCTCGGCTATTATAGTAACACGTCGATATGCTTTGTCAGGCATCCCAAAAGTCCATTCATCTAGGTAAGCATCTGCCTGGGTGGGGGCTATACATTTGGGGCAGAGAATTCCGAACCGTTTGAGACTAGACTCCTACAGAGCCCGCAGTCTCAGATTGAACCGCGAGAAGCGATGGAAATCATGTTATTTATACTATTCTTAGTATTCAGGCACTATCATATTCTACATAGAGTGAAAATAGTATGATTAAACCAAAAAAAAACCGGTAGTTTCGGGGCTTTCTACGAGAAATTCAAGGCCCACCACCGGCATCATCACCACTAGATACCCGTCAACAATACCGGTAGAAGTCTGTCACCTAGATGTACTAATAGGCATATGTTCCTTCCATTATCAGTCTCATAACGTAAATATACACTTAGCTTTGAAAGTGGCCCAGGACCAAGCCCGTATTGGTCTGATCCCGGTCTAAAATTTCCTCGTACTAGTCTGCACTGGTTCATGACTGGGCGGGTGCAAGTATTGGAGACTTCCAGATGGGCTTTGAGTTTGTGGTTACGGTAAATGGGCTTGGAGATGAGATGGTAGATGAATCTGTTGGTACATTTGGAGGTAGACTTAGAGGTATAGTGGTGATTGCACTTGCAGGTGTGGTGGTATGTGAACTTATAGATGGGATGGTAAGTATGCAAGTAGAAGGAATAGTACGTGCACTTAGTGATATCCTGGTGGGTACACTTGCAGGTGCGGTAGTCTTCGCGGATTTCCTCGGGACGATTTCAGGTTTCGCCTGCACGAAAGCTTGAAACAGTTGGTAGCTTCGGGGTCGTTTCGAAAGCATCGGGATATTTCTAGCCGGGATATTTCTAGCTTTCATGCGGAAGGTCGCAAGGCTACTTTCAAGCTTTACCGCAGACAAGGCTGAACATCAGTATTTAAGCTCACCAGCCAGAGAAACTTTGGGTTTACTGGCACGGTAAACTCAAGGAGAGTGTCCGGCACGGTAAACTGAAAGTTATTCCGCAGGGTAAACTCTAGGTTCTGCTCATAAATATCTAGGTTCTCTGTCGGTAATTGTGGGCATTCTTCAGACTCGATCTCAGGAAGAGTAAACTCTGTTGGACTGAGATTAACACGGATATCACGTAGCCTTAGGTTAGGGTTCGTTCTGGCTGCTAACGTGTAATAAATTCTTTATAGGTGTCATCTTAGACTTAGAGTTAGACAGCCAATCGTCTGAACAGGTTCATCACAACTAGCAGGAAACCTTTGGTGCAGTGAGCACGAAGATTTGGGGGCACAGGATGCTCTGCTAGATTTCAATTGTCCACCCATGTATCTATCCACCTATCTATTCCCAGACCGCTCTAGGTGAGTCCATGTATACGGTCTACGGCCTATTTCCGACGAATCAATCACTGCTGTCTCCGGCATGCATTGCTTGTTTGTGTTAATCATACTATATTCTCTCTAGCTAGAGTATGACAGTGCCCGCTTCGCCTTCGCCGCCGGATGGCCGGCTAGGCGGAGGAGATCCGTTCCATTCACCGTCGATCCCCATTCTAATCAACACAGCGCACAACCAAAAAGAAACACAGAACAAACACAGAACAATCGACTCCAGACAAAAGAAATGAAAATGAGCGTCAGGCTCAGACCCATCTAACTCAACTAAGCAGTGAGGGAAACTCCCCGACTCTGTAGCTGCGAAGAGGTCCATCACTACCTAAACATATTTCCCTAGGGAAAAAAAGCCCCGATACCCGACATCTTCCTGCTCTCTATCCCCCATTGCCCGCCCGACCCACCCCGACACAGCCCCCGCTGTTCATCCTTCCAGCATGCTCCCAGCCAGCCCAGATCGACCGTCTCCACCCAGATTCTGAGCGTCATCTCCAAGTGCACCTGAGCACCATCTCCAACCGACTTCCGAGCACTATCTCCAAGTTCACAGGTCTCCAATGAATATCGTCGACAAGCCCGTGACGAGTTGCAATCACTGTACTGTCGTATCCGAGTTCGATGATTATGGGAGATGGTAGTCTTTTGAACGTCCTGAAATCGCTGTGGTCAATACACATATGGTTCGGTACTCCTGAATCAATAACCCACGTCGGAGCGGTAACGGCGGTAAGAGCATGGCCGGAAAGTTAGAGTTGGTAGCGTTTCTTGACTCTCTTTCGTTGCTCCTTAACACGCTTGTAGTGGATGCAGTCGGGCTTAGAGTGGCCTGGGAGCCCGCATTGGCGGCAGCAAGTCTGTTCGTCGTTTCCTCCCTTTCGGGAGTTGCCATTTCCTCCGTCTTCGCCATTCGCGCGCTTCAGTATCCCGCATTCTTCGGTGGTGTGATTGTCCATCCTGCAGTGGGTGCACCGATATTCATTTTGACGCCCGTTTCCTCGTCCGCATCCACCCTGGCTACGAGCACGATTGCTGCTACTTTGGGAGTAGAGGTTCGACCCGCAGGATGCAGCACTTACCCCACTCGTGATAATATGAAATTCCTCGTCTTCAAGCAACGTGTCCATGGCCTGCTGAGCCGTGGGAAGTGGGGTCTGATGCTCGAGTATCTTGATCACCAGTGCAAACTCCTCCGGTAATGTGGTAAAGATATGAGTCCTGAGAGAACTATCGGAGATTTCTTCGGGGGTGCCGATCAATTGTGTACGGTAGTCGAGTAGTCGTGTAAAGTACTGTGTTAACGTTTCATCTTCGCGTAAACGTGATGCGGTAAATTTTTGGAGGATCTGCATACGGCCGATTGTACTTGCTGCTTGATCGAGTCGGTTTTTTAAGGCTTCCCACATCTCGGCTGCATCGTCGATATGGCTGATGTACGGGAGTATTTCATCGGAGCACGACAGATACATAAAGGCGAGGGCATCGTTGGCTCGCTTATGCCATTCGCACTGCTGGGTGCGGACGGCCTTTCCGACACCGACCGGCAGAGGTTCTTCCCCGGTCACGATATCGTAAGCCTTCATCGCTATGAGTACACGGCGCGCCTTTCCCTTCCAGATGGGGTAGTTGTTCTCCGTTAACTTTGACATAGCTCCATAATCAGTCATGTAGGTTTCGGTAGACATGGTGAAGGTGGAGGTGGGGAGTGTGATGGTGGTTGAAAGCAAGATGCAGATGCAGTCTCTTTGATCTAGCTGGAGGCAAAATCTATGTCATATATAATGAGTCTCGCGAAGATAGTCGACGGGGTGATTAGAGTGGCGGGTGGAGTGGCGGGTGGCAACAGTGACAATTTGTTGTAGGGGTAGTCGTGTGTTGTGATATGGAGGGGAAATCGTGAGCGTGTATATAGACTTAAGGTGGAGAGAGGAGTGTTGCAGGGGAGAACCGTGTGTATTGGGTATGGTACGATGACTATATAGGTCCAATCTAAGGTGCGAATAAAAGGGTAGAGTAAAGTGTGAAGCCTAAAGAGGCAGTCACGAACCTTATCTACCAACAAGGGGAAAGACTTGAGATATATGTATGCGACATGTGTGCCTTACGCATTACCATCAGCCTTGCTTACGGTCAGCTCGTGTCAGATCCTTGTGACATTGTAGATGGTTTAGGGTTGTTAAGGCTCTAGGTAGATCGTGAGTTATATGGATAGATGGAGATTTAGATGGTTAGCGACAGCTAGGCTCATAACCTGTTAAAAAGTGACGATTGATTGTGTTTATCGAGGGAGCTTGTGTGCTCGTATATACACTAGTCTGTACTAGTACACATACATGTGCACTCATCTATTCATGTCCAGCTGACCTCCACTAGCCCAACTAAACTTATAAAGTCTTACAACGGCTGAAGATCTATATATCATTCTTGGTGATATCTTCAAAGTGGATCCCCAGCCCAAGGATATTCCATCGCCCGACAACATCCTTCCCGTCAACTCACAACCTCGACACATTGCATCATAGGACAACATCAATAGAGGTGAGAGGGGGAGAGGATAGTGAGCAGCGGAGGTGGCGAGGGAGCGAGGGCGACGAATGTAAGAAAAAGCGACGAGTCCATACCAAATCAACCGCACACGGCTTCCGTGTCCTTCGCCTCAATAGTACTTCGCCCAGGTCTCCTGCCGAGCCATTTTCAGTACCAGGTCCATCACAAACATATACGGAGCATAAGAATGAGCGGCGGTGTGCAGGGGACCGGCGAAGAAGTACGGTTGAGGATGGCCGGAGGTGTGAGAACGAAAACGGTTTGCGTGTAGACCTCGGCCGTTGGTTATCTGTGGCACGCAAAAGTGAAAACGAAAAGAAAAAAGAGAATAAGTGTTCTTCTGACGTGACACAGCGCTCGTTCCCTCCACACTCCCGCCTGCCCGCGGACTCTTGCACACTCACCCTAGCACCCAACCTGGAAGTAATACCATAATAAGACTGTTGCTCTCACAGAGTTTTTATCACCAAATACGTCTCCCCTTGAAAATGCTAGAAAGACAAAATCGACAGGGACACCTCTAGAGGCTGGGTGGTCATGGTAACACAGCGGGGTTGCTGGTTTCGGTCAAAGTGTGGTGGTTTCGATCATTGGTCGCTGAGATGACGGTCATCAGCTGCGATGAAACGGTGTCGGCAGCAACGACGGTTTGGGCAGCACTTAGAATCGGGAAAGCTTCCAACGTCAGCTAAACCTTGGAGGCGAAACTACTAAGTATAGTAGTACTCCTATATTAGCTCGCGCTCGGACGTATTTCATAGTGCATCGAGCAACTGAAACGCGATACCGATAAAACGGAGTAATATCGCACGAGTACCATGGCGCGGGGAGGTTTTCCGCTCGGCACAGTAGAGTTACAGGTGTTTTGGATAAGGTCTGTGCGCAGACCCGAGCAATCTGGTTGGCTATATGCCCTGTAAATCCCGCAGCGAACCAACAGGATAACTCTATGTTTGGAGCTAGGAGGGTTCTTCCGTCCCGTTGCATTGACATGCAGCGCATTGACACATGAAAACGGTTCGATCTCCTAGTTTCGGTCCCGCTTGTGGGCTAGTAGGTTATTGGTTCGGCAAAAATTGACTATGCAGGACGCATTTTCTATTCGCCTAATTGATAAGCCATCCCAGAAGGTTTGACATTCACGCTAATCACGAGTACTTAGTCGTCTCACGATACGGAGCTTCTTAGACACCCCGAACTGTGCTAATTCGGGTTTCCAGCTCTGGTGCTATTTGCTTTCAGTTTTCGGCTTGCTCTCCCCTCTTGAACTCATTCTCTGTTGGTGCTCGCAAGCTCGCCATACTTCGAATAGGTAAACTTCGTTCTCCTTGACATTCCAGCGACCGTACCTCGTACTCCGCCATTCACGAAGCTCCATACTCCCGACCCAGCTTCGTACATCCAATACTCCCGACACCCAGCTCCGTACTCCTAACTCTCGGCTCCCGACTCAACTCCCAGCTTCAATCACATCCTTAGCACGGCGCGACTCGGTAGCCAACATGAGCGAGGCGCGGTGAATATTGGTATGTGTATGGACTTTTCTACTCTTTCTAGTTTCAAGGATTGACTGCCTCCACCAGTTTGTACTCTACCTTCACCAAGCACCCCCGCCAACACAATCTGCGCTCTAATGCATCCTACGCACGTTCGGTAGGCGAGGTGTTACTGCAATTGATGATTTGGTATGGACTTCTTTTTTTCTCTAGCCAGCTCCAAACTTCCTGTTTCAAGGATTGACGCTCTAGCTAGACTGTACGGCTCGGCCAGATACCATCTCTCTGCTCCGCGCTCCCAATGCTCCCACTCCTAGCTCCCCGCTGCCAGCTCTCAGTTTCCCACCCCCACCCTTAGCTCCTCGTTCTAAGTTATCGGCTTCGATCATATCCTTACCCATAGCTCGACGTGAGCAAAAGCTGCTATTGCAAGACGTATGTAGTTAATTTAGTATAAACTTCTCTAGCCAGCTCCGAACTCCCGGTGTCAAGTGTTGACGTCTCCCTCCAGTTCGTACCTTCACCCAGCTCCTACCGCCGCGCCCCCGTCAATTCCTTACGCACGGCTGGAATTGAGTTAGTGCTCTAATCAATCGACCCGGTGGAGAGGGTTAGCGATACCACAATTGACGTGAGAGGATGTGAAGGACGTTTGCGGTGGATTCGGTATGGTCTTCTCCAAATACCCTGCAATCACTAACTTTTTCAACTCAAGCTCGGCATTCCCGTTCGCTTGTCTGTCATCTGCATATGTCGCTCCCCAACACCACCGCTCAACGTTGCCCTCGATACACCACTCTGAACGTCGCTCTCCTATGCAACGACAGTCTGATTGGCTTGGTGATTATTGCAAATGATGATTGGCCGTGGTTGATGTGGCGGGTAAGGTGGTACTGCATTTATGCGAAAGAGGTAGTGGGCGGGGAAGTACTCGCGTTAGACGCGTGGATTCGGTGCGGATTTCTTCAACTTCCGGCTCTATTGCGATAACTAACTTCTTAACTCTAGCCTAGGAATATCGCGTCGCTCTCCCATACGCCGCTCTGAAACGTCGCTGCCTCTATACGTCTCTCTATTTCCAACTCGGTACCACACCGTCCTCTCTACTCTCGCATCCTCGCCCTCGTATCTATACCCCCGTTGCACTGCAATTGAAGCGTAGGACGTGGTGAACTCCTTTTGCCGCTTCCATGCGAGCTTGGGCGATGTGCTTGCGGCCCGAACTCAGACCTGAGATGTATAGTGCCGAGTGACTTCTTGTGATTTTATTCACTGTATCTCATCTCATCAACTACCATCTCATTTTCAACTTCGCCGATATGCAGCTCCACGCTCAAGGGAGTACGGTAATTGATGCAAAGAGCACGGTGGCGTGGTGGGCGTAGTAGGTGGGTGGTACGGTGGACATCCCCAGTGGAATTGGTATGAATCCTAGACTCGTTTTATTCGGATATTTTGAGTAGATCAACCGGTTAATATGGGCATGTTTGCATTTATTCGAAGTTCAAACATCCTCTCGCCGAAGGTATTTTCAGTATCCTTGTATGTGCGGACGGCAAATGGTACCGAACCTTACGATGACTTGCTGCCGGGGATCAAATGTTATCCCCATAGCTCTTCTATCAGGAATGCCTCCGTCGTACTGGTTCAGCATACCGGCAATCGCGGAGCCGCTCACATTAGTCTGAAGGACTATAGGCTTTACCTGTACTTCTCCAGCTCCTAGATCCCACTTCTGATAGTTGACCTTGTCTACTCCAGTCTAGGGATCTCGTCCGACTTACTGATGTTCCCGTGTCGAGTCGGTTTGAGTGTTCAGCATAGACAACTAGTCTTAACTGCCAGTGCTTACCTCCTTGGAGTGTCAGTATGAGACGATGTGGGAATCTAGAGGACAGGTATGGTAGCACTGCGTTGGGCAACGAGGACTCGGAGCTTTTGGATGTCCTGCAGGATATCTATACCATCAATACTCTTACTATTCATACCACATCACTCGCCCCTCGAGTCCATTAGAATAGCTGTGCCCATCGGTATCCCAACTGCAATTCGTTCCGTACAACGGCTGTGATCTACTCGGTAAATATCGAAAATGACAACGTCGGCGTATGCGGTAGGCGAGGTGGGTGAGATGGTACTACATAAGGTGGGGCGTGGTGGAGGCGGCTGACGTACTGGTGGATTTGGTGTGAACCTCTCCAAGCTCTACTTCCAGTTGCGATAACTGACCTCCACTCCAGACCGGGAATCCCGTACGCGTATCTAACCTCTTTGACGTTCTTCAACATTACCGACAGGCAGCTCCGCACTGCAATTGATGCGGTGGGCAAGGTAGTACTGTATTTGGTATGAACTACCATCTTATCAGTTCCCAGTTGCAATAACTAACCTTCACTACTCAGCCCGGAATATTGTACGTGTACACCCAACTGCGCTACTCCGTACGGTAGCTACGGTCAACTGCAATTGACGAGGTGGCGCATGCTGGGGGTATTCTCTCATTCCTAGTTTCCCTAACTACGTGCTCGCAAGCGGTCGGTTGATATTTATATCATTACTGGGCACTAAAGAACGGTAGAATTGCGGTGGACGCACGCTGTGGACGCTATAGAGAATGGTGTGGTGACTTAGTGCGTATGTTAAAACTGCAAGCGTGTGACTGCAGGTCGGAAATGCTTAGATTGAAATTTACCCACGTTGTACACTACATCCCTTCTCTATGGATGTGAAAGCATGATCACAGCACTTATTCATTCTATATCGCAATATCTCCCTTGCATCTACACTATCGTCCAGCTTTCAACGCCTCCACTCTTATCTCTACTCTCGCATTCTGTCGGCCTCGCCCTTAAATTGCTGCCCTACGACGTCGACCTCACCTTCACCCTTTCGTCCACAACACCGCTTTACCCTCTCATTCCCGCCGTCCCACCGACGACGTTAATGTCCCCCCACGCTCTTGTATTCACGTCTTGTAGTCCTTGGTAGACGTGCTTTTTAGGACACAAATCACTGGTTACTTTGTAAACTTACCGCCCTAAATGGTTGCCGTCATAGCTAACATCTCGTACGCTACTGTAATAAACTCCGTTAGACATCGCATTCCACCAAGTTCGGACCATAGTATGCACTTGGCACTTAGTCGCTGAAGCACCTAACCATTCCTTTCCGTCCTCTCTTACTCTCCTCCCTATCTTTGCTTTTTCTCTCTGTACTCAAAATATCGTACACGCTACCATTCGCCTTCCCACAACTCCCGAAATTTCTCCTGCCCTCCCTCCGCTCCCACAACCTTCCCGCCCGAACCCCGTCGAAATCCACGCCTGGCTCACCTACACCGCCGAAGCTCCTGAGGAAGAGCTTCATGCTACTGCTTGATACCGCGGAGACGGCGGGAGACGGCGAAGACTGTCCTAAAGTAGAGAAGAGGAGAGCAGTTTGAAGGTTCTGCAGAGAGCGTCACCGAGTGCCACCGGAGCGCAGGTAAGCACCTAGTATTCTTCATAGCTGTCTACAGACTAGGGGATACCGGAGTACGGGGGGTCGGAAGATAAGAAAGGAAAACACTTAAAAGCAGAGGGGATAGAAAGAGGATGGTCTTTTTCGATAGTAGGAAGATAGGGGATTAATGGGCGAAGAATAAAAGTTGATGTTTTCCGTTGTGTTGCGTTGTCGCGGTAGTGATTGGTAGAGGAGTTAACAAGTAAGAGTTGGTGGAAGTGGGATATACGCATGCAGAGGTCCGGCCGCCCGCCACTTCAGGGCTTTAATTGAGATAGACCAGAGCGTTCAGCCTTTGTCTCCCGAGGACTGCGACCCCGCCAGGGAGACAATAGGCACCTCCTCGAAAGTTACCGTTACCTTCGGTTTAACTCTAAAACATAGCTCCATTTGAGGGCTTAGCACAAGTTCGGAGGGATCCATCAACTGCGGCAGCTACAGGGCAGTTGCGGCCGCTGTCACCGAGGTGATGCTTCGATCACTCGATCACTAAGATATCACTCGATCATGGTAGTATCACTCGTGTTGCGATATACACCGTGAACCGTGTGCGTGTATTCTATGGCACAGAGAGAAGAGAGGAGAAAAATTCGAGATATATACAGAGCACCTTCGGGTATACCGATGCCACCCTTTGCCACTCTTGCGGCCTGAATCACTGTTAAACTTGTGCTAGTCTTGAAGATCGCAGGCGTTCTTCGCAAACAATCCGCCAGAGGTCATCTTTGATAAGGACCATCTCCATGTTCGTTGCCCAAGTTGAGTAGTTGGTACCGGTAAGCTTCGGAACGAGATGGTGAAGGAGTTAACGTTTTGGCGATAAGATGAGGGGGTTCGGTACTGTGAGTTATTGTGTAACAATAAATATTATAAAGGCAGAGGCAGAAAGGCGACTACCGGGCTCATAAATGGAAGGGGGGAACCGTGTGAGTAAATTCTACGGTATGGAGAAGGAGAAAGACTCGATATATATATAGAGAACCTCGGTGTACGCTACTCGGATAGTGCATCGGTCAATAATCGTGATCACCGAGCCCAAGTTGGACACCGAGTCCGGCTTGGTTATTTAGAAGAGGAATGACTCGGAGTCGATTGCCGTTGGGGATGACGCCGAGGCCAAGTGCGTCACTCTTGGACTTTTCTGCATATGAGGCTCACTCATCCTCATTCGGACAGCTCAGCCTCCTATGGCCCCTCTCTCCATATCCGTAGCGTATGAAGCCCTTCTGATCCTCGGCTTTCGAGTGCCGGCCACGGGCTTTCTTAGTCGCGAACAAAGCGGCATCGGGAGGGAGGCCTTGGAATCGGCGGAGACTGGCTTCGAACAATAGTAGATGGTGGTGATATATGCCACCGTATTCGTTTTCTTAGAGTTCTGGTGTCGATACGTAGGTTCTCCATTCGCCCGTATTCGGGAGACTCGACAGAATGTAAAACTTGCTCTAGCAATCGTCGATCTTTATGTCGCAGATGGCTAGGTCGTTGATGATCTTCTCTTGAGCTGTGATCCATTCGGAGATGGATGGGTATGATTCGAGTTTGCATGCTGCGTAGATTTGTCATCCTATATCAACCATCTAGTTTAATGGCTTTCTCGAAATACAACAATGGGAACCCACAGAATCTTCCGATCTTCAAACTATCCATCCATGTACCGACGATTCCAGTAGCGAGCAGTGTTGAGAGCAATCACCAAAGAGAATGAAAATACTGGTTGTCTGTCCATCTCTCGTCTAGTGGACTCGCTCTTCCCTACATGTGCTTTATTCAATCATATACAGACATTTTCCGCGCTAGAACAGGCACGAAAGCATAAACCGAAACGAAACATTACACGAAACATAAACAGACGTGCTGCCTCGGGGGAGCGGAGGCCACCGCTGCTGCCGCTGCTCCACCTGGACTCTCCCAAATGCTGAGGTGGCCCCCACATGATACGGAGGGGGTTTATGGGGAGTGTTCTGGTGAGTTCTGGAAGCAGTGAGCGATCTGGAAGACTTGCTGAGGATGGTAGTAAATATAGGCTTGGTATGCATTTGACAACCATCGGTCAAGTAGTTGGATTTCGGTGTCAGATAGCCCTGCTGCCTTGGGCGAAGTGGCTGATCCCCTTTGGACCGAGTGTCTGGTGAATGCTACTCTGACTCCCAGTTGTCCCAGGAGTTCGCGCAGCTGCTGGATGAGGTATTCACAGTGTTCCTAAGCGGCCAGGCCGGCCTTAGCGGCGGCTTTCAAATGAGGGCCGGGCCGGG
>Ga0307515_10006041_pt1 | contig 24345 bp, 23 predicted proteins | sample 17_EM_MG_FD_194513 | JGI IMG/M metagenome (GOLD analysis project Ga0307515, IMG submission 194513) | Populus trichocarpa ectomycorrhiza microbial communities from riparian zone in the Pacific Northwest, United States - 17_EM | ecosystem: Host-associated > Plants > Roots > Unclassified | place... | reverse complement strand
ATGCGTGAACCGGTCGACATCGTGGATATAGACGAGATCGAAATCCGGGAAGCCGAGGCGGTTGGCCGACTGCTCCAGCGACCGCATCGTTCCGTCATAGCTGTAGTCGAATACGGGCTTCAGACGCAGCGGAGAGGCCCAGAGCCCGTAATCCACGCTTTCTCCGCGCGGCGGCAACATGTACCGGCCCACTTTCGTCGAGACGGTGATGCTGTCGCGCGGCACGGTGCGCAGATACTGGCCGAGCCGGAGTTCACTCAGGCCGTGACCATAGAGCGGCGCGGTATCGAAATAGCGCAGGCCCGCATCATAGGCCGTCGCCAGAACCTCCCGTGCCGCCGCCTCCGAGACGTCTCGATAGAGTGTGCCGATGCCGCTGGCGCCAAAACCCAGCCGGGATGCAAAGCCGATGCGGCGATGACCGTTTGTATCATTGGTCATGATCGATCACCCGCCCGACCGGGATGAGAACCCCGGCAGCTGATAGGCCTCGATGGCATTTCCGCCGAAGATCTTGTCGAGATCGCTTTCGCTGAGGTCCTTCAGGCACTCCCGCAGGGCGTCAACCACACGGTCATAGCTTCCGGCGACGAGGCAGACCGGCCAATCGGTGCCGAACATGCAGCGATCGGCGCCGAAGATGTCCAGCACCTCGCGGACATAGGGCTTGAGGTCTTCCGGCGTCCAGTTCTGCCAGTCCGCTTCCGTGACCATGCCGGAGAGCTTGCACCAGACATGATCCCGCTCGGCACGGAAACCGTGCATCAGCCGCGACCAGTCGTCGAAATCCCGTTCGCGGATATTCGGCTTGGAGATATGGTCGAGCACGAAGCGCATGTTCGGAAACGCTTCGACGGTGCGCACGCAGGAGGCAAGCTGCGGCAGGTTCGGCACGAGGTCATAGACCAGTCCGGCCGCTTCGACGGCCTTAAGGCCGTGGCGTGCATCGTCCCGCAGCAACCAGTTCGGGTCGCTTTCCGTCTGGATGAGATGGCGGATACCGACCAGCCATTTTCCTTCGGGGCTGGCCTGAAGCGCCGCCAGCGTTTCCGCGATATTCGGATCGGTGAGATCGACCCAGCCGACGACGCCGGCGACGAAGTCCGTCGCCTCAGCCGTGCGGATGAAATCCCAGGTTTCGCCAAGATCGTTCCAGGTCTGGACCAGCACCGTTCCGGAAACCCGGTTGGCTTCCAGCGAAGGCCTGAGATCAGCGGGCTCGAAGACGCGGTTGATCGGTTCGAAGGGACCGCTCAGCCAGCCATAGTCGCCGCCGCTCTTCGGGTCCCAGAAGTGGTGATGTGAATCAATGATGGGTGTGGCCATGGACATATCCGTTGGTTTTCAGGTGTGCGACGGGGGCTCTCTCACCACTTCTGATGGACGTGCTTGCGGATATCCTCGTCATAGATCTGGACGATCTTATCCATGACGTCCTTCGACAGCGCCGGTAGGGCTGCCGCTTCGGCGTTGGACTGGGCCTGCGCCGGATTGCGGGCGCCGGGAATGGCGACGGTGACGGCATCGAACATCAGGATCCAGCGCAGGGCGAACTTCGCCATGGTCGTATCGCCGGAGACCAGCGGACGAATACGCTCCACCGCATCGAGGCCGACTTCATAGGGCACGCCGGAGAAAGTCTCGCCGACATCGAAGGCTTCGCCGTTGCGGTTGAAAAGGCGGTGGTCCGTCGTTTCGAACTTGGTGTCGCGCTTGAACTTGCCGGAGAGCAGGCCGCTGGCCAGCGGCACGCGGGCGATGATCGCAACGTTCTTTTCCTGCGCCAGCGCGAAGAACCGTTCGGCGGGACGCTGGCGGAAGGCATTGAAGATGATCTGCACGCTGACGACGCCGGGATATTCGATCGCCTTCAGGGCCTCCTCGACGCGCTCGGCGCTGACGCCGTAATTGCGGATCTTGCCTTGCTCGACGAGCCGGTCGAGCCGTTCGAACACTTCCGGATGATAGTAGAGGTCCGTCAGCGGGCAATGCAGCTGCACCAGATCGAGCGTATCGGTTTCGAGATTCTTCAGGCTGCGCTCGACATAGGATGTCAGATTTTCGGCGCTGTAGCCGGCAACCGTCTGCTCCGGCAAACGGCGTCCGGCCTTGGTCGCGATGAACGGCCGCTCGCCGCCGCGCTCCTTCATGGCCTTGGCGATCAGCCGCTCCGAATGGCCGTCGCCATACACATCGGCCGTGTCGATGAAGGTGACGCCACTGTCCAGCGCGGCATGCAGCGCCTTGATGGCGTCGTCGTCATTGACCTCGCCCCAGGCGGCGCCGATCGCCCAGGCGCCGAAGCCGATTTCGCTGACGTTGCGGCCTGTCCGGCCAAATGGTCTGGATCGCATGGTGTTCTCCCTAGCTCCTCAAGCCGGCTTTCTGCCGGGCGGGACGCAAGCCGCAGTCGCTTGACATCCTCTGTCGCCGGTATTATCAGAAAACAGGGTTGTACGACAACCCTGTAAGACTGCAAAATTCATCGGGAGGATGAAAACCGTGAAAAGCAATCTCGTGAGGAGCGCCGCACTGGCGCTGTGCCTCGGCGCGTCCGGACTTCCGGCGCTTGCCCAGGACGCAGGAAATACAGTCAAGATCGGCGTTGTCGCCGCTGAATCCGGCGCATTCGTTTCCGCCGGCCATACGTTGCCGGCCGGCGTCGGGCTTGCCGTCAAGCAGATCAACGATGCCGGCGGCATCAATGTCGGCGGCAAGAACTACAAGCTCGAAATGGTCAAGCGCGACGACCGCACGGATATCGCAACGGCGATCGCCGCAACGCAGGAACTGGTGCGCGACGAAAAGGTCGCGGCGATCTTCGGTTCGGAATCGCACGATTTCACACTGGCCATGGCGAAGATCACCCAGCCTGCCAAGATTCTGCATTTCGCCGGCAATTCGACGCTCGGCAAGGTCCTGACGTCCGAAGCCGTCAAGGCCGGAGGCGAGAACCATTATCTCTTCCAGTCGGAACCGCAGGAATTCCAGCGTTCCGGATCGACCGCACGCGGCGTACTCAGCCTGCTCGAGCCCCTGCTCGGCGCCAAGCCGAAGAAGTCGGTCGTCATTGCCGGCAATGATGCGACCGGCCAGTTTCTATCGTCCTTCTACATCACGGCGCTGAAAGCCGAAGGCCAGGAAGTTCCGGACATCATCTTCTATCCGCCGGAAACGACGGATTTCTCGCCCTTCCTGACCAAGGCGAAGAGCTACGATCCGGACGTCATCCACTTCTGGTACAACGGCGACTCGACGCTGACGGCGCTGCCGCAGGCTCTCGAACTCGGAGCGGCGAAGAGCTACTTCATGTTCGGCGTGGACCCCGGCATCTGGAAGGAACGCGGCCTGACCGCCGACGTTCCGGTGGCGATGAGCTGCGTGCCGATCTGCTGGGGCGCATCGTCCAACCCGGGTTCGAAGCCGTATTTCGACGCCTATTTCGCAGCCGGCGCACCGCATGGCGTGACCTCGTCCGTGTCGCTGCTCTATCATGACTACGTCCACTTCCTCGCCAAGGCGTGGGAAAAGGCCGGTTCCTTCGATCCGGACAAGACGGTCGATGCGCTGATGTCGATGAACTATTCGGGCGTCGTTTCCGACACGCTCGCCTTCAACGAAACACATCAGGTGACCCACGCAACGGAAGTGTGCGCGGCGGCTCCCGGTGGCGACATTACCTGCTCGATGCAGCAGCCGCCGGAAAAGGCGCCTGAATAACCACTCTCCCCGAGTGAAGGCGACGGCACTCCTTCGCCACAGTCTTCAAGCCCGCCGGATGTCACCGTCCGGGGGGCTGCCGTTCCAGAAAAGGCCGTGCAGTTTTGCAAGTGGCAAGGCAACCGACAGGAAAACCACCGTGGATATTCTCCTGCAACAGCTCCTCAACGGATTGTCGATCGCCAGCGTCATCACGCTGATCGCGGTCGGCGTCACTCTCATCTTCGGCTTGACCGGCATCATCAATTTTGCCCATGGCGAATTTCTGATGGTCGGCAGCATCGTCACCTGGCTTGCCGTCAGCAATGGCATTGCATTTCCGCTGGCGCTCATTCTCGGCGTGCTCGCTGTCGCCCTGATGGGCTTCGTGCTGGAGCGCATTATCTTCCGCTTCACGCTGGAACGGCCGACGAACGGTTTTATCGTCTCGCTCGGCCTGATCGTCGTTCTCCAGCACATCGTCATCCTGTTCTGGAACGCCAACCAGAAGAGCATTCCGCGCCCCTTGACCACCGTTTGGGAAATCGGCGGCGTGCGCATCGCCTCCGTCCGGGTGATGGTCATCCTGATGACGATCGCGGTCGTTGCCATGACCTACGTCATGATCACCCGCAGCCGCTACGGCCGGGCGCTACGTGCCAGCGTCGAAGATCGCGATACTGCGGCCTTGATGGGCATTCCTGTGCGCCGCTACATCACCGGCGTCTTCGTGCTTGGCAGCGCGCTGGCCGGGCTGGCCGGCGGCCTGCTGATCGCGCTTTTCCCGATCACGCCGTTCACCGGCGGCACCATGGTCATGAAGGGTTTTGCCGTCGCGCTGATCGGCGGCCTCGGCAACCTGTCAGGCGCCGTCGCTGCCGGGCTGATCCTCGGCATCGTCGAGGGATTGAGCGCTGGCTACGGTTTCTCGGAATGGACCGACGCCTATTCCTTCGGTCTGATGATCCTCGTCCTGCTGTTCCGTCCGCACGGTCTCTTCGGTGGGACCAGCGGCCCGAAAATGGCCTGAGCCTTATGAACATGATCGGTCAGACACAATGATCAAATCCGTCTCCTCGCTGCGCTCGCTCGCACCGGTCCTCATCGTCCTGTTGTTGCTGGCACTCGTTCCGCTTTTCTCGCCAAGCAACCGCTTTTTGTCGCTGGCCATCTCGGCCGGCATCAACATCATCGCGCTCTACGGCCTTTCCGTGCTGTTCGGCCAGACCGGCATCCTGTCGATGGGCCATACGGCTCTGGTCGGGGTCGGCGCCTATACGGCGGCGCTTCTGGCGCGCGATTTCGATATCGGTTTCTGGGTGTCTATTCCGGTCGCCGGCATCATGGCGGCCATCGTCGCGGCGATCATCGGCATACCGTCGCTGCGGGTCAGCGGCCACCACTTCGTCATCATGACCTTCGCGTTTGGGCAATTAATGACGATCATCCTGACCAATGGCGGCGATTATACCGGCGGCGCCAGCGGCCTCGACATGGGGAAGCCCGTGACGATGTTCGGCGCGGACCTCGATGCCCTGCCGCGCTTCTACCTGCTCGTCGTCGCCTTCGTGACGATCAGCGCGGTGGCAAGCTGGGCGATCATCAATTCGTCCTATGGCCGCACCCTGCGCGCCATCCGCGAAAACGAGAAGCTGGCGGCGGCACTCGGCATCAATGTCGGCCGCCACAAGATCGGCGCCTTCATCGTCAGCGGCGTTTTCGCCGGCGTTTCCGGCGTGCTGCTCGCCTATTTTCTGCGCCATATCTCGCCTGGCCAGTTCGCCTCCTTCCCGAGCATCTATCTGGCGCTGATGGTGATGATCGGCGGCGCACGCCTGTTGCTTGGCCCGCTTGCCGGCGGTATCCTCGTCTCCTTCCTGCCGGAAGTGCTGAACCTCGATCCGGTCCAGTCCCGCATTCTCTACGGCGTCTGCCTGATCGCGGTCATCCTGTTCCTGCCGAACGGGCTGATCGCCGGCATTGCCGACGGCTGGACCTGGCTCGCCAAGATGTCGAAGCGCACGCCGGCAGCGGGTAACGTTCCGGAGGCCGGCCGGTGAGCGTCCTTCTCGACATCAAGGGCCTGCGCAAGCAGTTCGGCGGGGTCACCGCCCTGTCGGGCATTGATCTCGCGATCAACGAAGGGGAAATTCTGGGTGTGGTCGGCCCGAACGGCTCCGGCAAGACGACGCTGTTCAACGTCGTCACCGGCGTCCACAAGCCGACCGCCGGCACCGTGACCTGGAAGGGCAAGGACATCACCGGCATTCCGGCCAACCAGATCTCGCGCAACGGCATCGGCTACACGTTTCAGCAGGCGATGGCTTTTCCAGGACTGACCGTGCTGGAAAACGTCCAGATCGCCACCGAGCACTCCGCCGCATCCGCTCGCACGGACTTTGCCTGGCCGACACCGGCCTCGCTTCTGGACTTCGTCGGCATTGCAGATCTGGCCAACGAGAAAGCCGGCATCCTGCCCTTCGGCAGCCTGCGCCTGCTTGGCCTGGCTCTTGCGCTGGCAACGCGTCCATCCCTGCTTCTGCTCGACGAACCGGCGGCCGGTCTCAACGATCGCGAAACCGCGGCCCTTGTCGGTCTCGTCCAGCAGTTTCCGGCGCACGGCATCAGCGTCTGCGTCATCGATCACGACATGAAACTAATGCAGATGCTCTGCAAACGGCTCGCCGTGCTCGATTTCGGCTCGAAGATCGCCGATGGGCCGACGGCCGATGTGCTGCACGACCCGAAGGTTCTCGAAGTCTATCTCGGAGGTGAATTGTGACCCTGCTCTCCGTCTCCAACGTCACCACCGGATATGGTCCGACCATTGTCAATCGCGACGCGTCGCTGACGCTCGTAAAGAACGAGATCATCACCATTCTCGGCCCCAACGGAGCCGGCAAATCGACGCTTCTGCGCACCATCGCCGGGCTGGTGAAGCCACGTGCTGGACAGATCACCTTCAACGGCGAGACCGTGACCGGCCAGCCGCCAGACGTGATGGCCAAGCGCGGCGTGGTGTTGGTTCCGGAAGGTCGGCGCATCTTTGCGGACATGACGGTGGAAGAGAACCTGCGCCTCGGCGCCTATACCCGGCGCGATGCAGACGGCATCAACGCCGATGTGAAGACGATGGAATCGTTCTTTCCGATCCTTGCTGCAAAGCGCAACGACAAGGGCGGGTCGCTGAGCGGCGGCCAGCAGCAGATGCTGGCGATCGCCCGCGGCCTGATGGCAAGGCCGAAAGTGCTTCTGCTGGACGAGCCCTCGCTCGGCCTCTCGCCGCTTCTCGTCAAGGAAATCAAGGCGATCATCCTCAATATCGGCGAGCGCTTCGGCGCCTCGGTGCTGCTGGTCGAGCAGAATGCCGGGCTTGCCCTTTCCGTTGCCGCCCGCGGCTATCTGATGCAAAATGGCCGCATCGCCATCTCCGGGCCTATCGAAGAGTTGAGGGATATGTCGCTGATGCGCGAGCTCTATCTCGGCGGGATCAAGGAGACGACCTGATGCAGGACGAAACGATTGCGGTTTCCTACGGACGCGGCCACCTCGCCGTGCGGATGCCGGAGGGCGCCGAACCGACGGTCATCCGCAAACAACCGCTGCCGAAGCTTGGCGATCCGAATGCGGCCGTGGTCGAGGCGCTCGAAAACCCGATTGCTTCCGCGCCGCTGTTGCAACTGGTCAAGGGCCGAAACAGCGCCTGCATCCTGATCTGCGACATCACCCGGCCAGTGCCAAACCATTTATTCCTGCGCCCGATGATCGAGACCATGCTTGCCGGCGGCATTCCGCGCGAAAACATCTCCGTGCTGGTCGCGACCGGCCTTCATCGCCCCAATCTTGGCGAGGAGCTGGCCGAACTGGTCGGCGACCCGTGGGTGCTCGAAACCGTGCGCGTCGATAACCACGACGCCCGCAATGAGGAAGACCATATCGACCTCGGCTTCACGCCGACACGCAATACGCCGGTCAAGCTCGACAAGCTGTTCGTCGAAGCCGATCTTCGCATTGCCACCGGGCTGGTCGAGCCGCATTTCATGGCCGGATGGTCGGGGGGGCGCAAGGTCATCGCGCCCGGCGTCGCCCATCACGAAACCATCCGCACCTTCCATTCCGCTCGTTTCATGGAAGACCCGCTCGCCGTCCAGTGCAACCTGATCGGCAATCCCCTGCACGAGGAACAGCTCGAAATCGTCAAGCTGCTGGGCGAGGTGTACGCACTGAACACCGTTCTCGACGAGGAGCGCGACCTCGTCTGCGTCACTTTCGGAGAAATCATCGCCAGCCATGCGGCGGCCGTCGATTTCGTCAGCGACGCGACGCGTATCGGCCTGCCCAGAAAATACGGCACCGTCGTCACCTCGTCCGCCGGCTATCCGCTCGACAAGACCTATTACCAGACGATCAAGGGCATGGTGACACCGCTCGACATTCTCGAGCCCGGCGGCACGCTGATCATGGTTTCCGAGTGTTCGGAGGGGTTCGGTTCGCAAGAATTCCGCGAAGCCCAAGCGCGCCTGGTCGAACTCGGGCCAGAACGATTCCTGGCAACTTTGACTGCGAAGTCACTGGCCGAGATCGACGAATGGCAGACGGAGATGCAGCTGAAGCCAATGCGCGTCGGCCGCATCGAACTCTACACCACGGGTCTTGCGGGAGAGGACAGGACGCTGACCGGCGTGACCATGATCGGCGACCTCACCGAGGCGATAGCAAAGAGCATGGAGCGTAGCGGCGACCGTCAGGTGGCCGTCATCCCGGAGGGGCCGTATGTCATTCCGCAGTTCTCGATTTGACCGTTCAGGTCGTCGGCTGGCCGGTATGATCGCGAAGTTCCGCGAACCGGGCAGCGCTGCGCGTCAGGTGGCTGCGGAGCGTCTTTCGAGCTGCGTTCTCATCACGATCGCGGATCGCCGCGAAGATGGCGCCGTGTTCGCGCCGCATCCGCGCCATGTGCTTTTGCCGTTCGGCCGGACCCATCGTGTCGAACCGTGCCCATTGCCGCGGGATCATCAGGTTGCCGAACGTATCGAACAGTCGGGCATAATAGGAATTCTGCGTCGCCACCAGGATCGCCCGGTGAAAGGCGAAATCCTCGGCCGCACCGGAGCCGCCGCCGAGAATGGAGGCATCGAGTGCATCAAGCCTTGCCTGCATGCGTTCGAGGTCCTCGTCGGTGCGCCTAATGGCTGCGAAGCCTGCCGCCTCGACCTCGATGCCGATGCGCAGTTCCAGAACGCTGATGACTTCCTCGATCGATTCGAGGTCGTTCGGAACAATGGAAAAAGACCGGGGATTGGGGTCATTGGATACGAAAGCGCCAAGCCCTTGACGCGTAGTGATCAATCCCTTGGCGCGCAGCGATGCCAGCGCCTCGCGCACGACCGTGCGGCTGACGCCCGTCGCCGTCATGATCGCCTGTTCGGTCGGCAGACGCTGTCCGGGCACAAGATCGCCGGATTCGATCTGCGCGATCAGCGTATCGACCAGTCCGCTGCGCAGGTTCGGCGTATGCTGGATGGCGTTGAAAAACGCCCCTTCCTTTTCCGTCATCGTCTGAGAGACCCTTTCACGCGAGCCCTTTCCGCGAAATCCATTTTACTCCTGCTATCCGATGGCAGCAAAAAAAGCAAAACGGGCTCGCAAAAGCAGGGCCGAACCAACCGGGAGAAGACATCATGAACGAACGGATCGGATTTATCGGCCTCGGCGCCATGGGCTCCGGAATGGCGGCCAACCTGCTGGCCAAGGGGTTTCCACTGACAGTGCTTGCCCATCGCCGCCGGGAAGCAATTGACGATCTTGTCGCCAAGGGCGCCGCCGAGGCACGGACCGGGCGGGACCTGGCAGAGGCAAGCGACATCGTCGTGCTTTGCGTCACCGGATCGCCGCAGGTAGAGCAGGCGATCAAGGGACCGGATGGCCTTGCTTCCGCTGCCAAGCCGCTTTTGATCATCGATTGCTCAACATCCAATCCTTCGACCACCGTTGCACTCGCCGCCGATCTGGCCACTTGCGGTATCATCCTGATCGATGCGCCCTTGGCCCGCACGCCAAAGGAGGCTGCGGAAGGCAAGCTCGACGTGATGTCGGGCGGTGCGCTGGAGGTTTTCGCACGGGCTAAACCGGTTCTCGACGCATTTGCCACGCGCGTCATCCATACCGGCCCGACCGGTAGCGGCCACACGATGAAGCTTCTGAACAATTTCATCTCGATGGGCTATTCGGCTATCTATTCCGAGGCATTGACGCTGGGCGTCAAGGCCGGGTTGACGCCACAGGTCTTCGACAGCGTCATTCGCGGCAGCCGCATGGATTGCTCCTTCTACCAGGCCTTCTTCGATTTCGTACTGAACCGCAACGAGAATGCGCAGCGCTTTGCCATGGCCAACGCATTGAAGGACATGTCCTATCTCGCGTCTTTCGCGCAATCCGCCGGTGTTGCCAACCCGATCGGCGCAGCGGTGCGCAACAGTTTCGCCACTGCCGTCGCGACCGGCCATGGCGAGGCTTTCGTTCCGGCACTTTCGGATGTGATTGCCGGGCTGAACGGTGTATCGCTGACCGACCCGATCCCGACACGCTAAGGCAGGCACAAGGCGAATGAAGTCGTTCCACCTCGATCCGGTCGGCGGCATAGCCGGTGACATGTTCGTTGCCGCGATCCTCGACGTGCGGCCGGATCTCGAAACCGGCCTTCGTGAAACGCTGTCGCGCTGCCCGCTGATCGAGGATGTTTCAGTCGCCGTCGTCAAACACAATGACGGCGTGCTGACGGGGCTTCGGTTTCTGGTCGACCGCATTCAGAAGGAACCGGCGCCTGCCGAGCATCGCCATGTTCACGAGCACCACCATCATGGCGATGACGATCATCATCATCGTTGTGAAAGCCATGATCATCACCATGTACACGGGCATGTCGCCTGGCGAGATATCCGGTCGGCGCTGGAGAACGCGCAGCTCGATGCCGCCGTCATCCGACATGCGATCGGCATCTTCGCACTGTTGGCCGAGGCCGAGGCGAGCGTGCATGGAACCACGCCCGACGAGATCAGCTTCCACGAGGTGGGCGCCTGGGATTCGATCGCCGATATTGTCAGCGCGGCTTATCTGATCGCGCGACTGGATGCTGCGACATGGACGGTCGGTCCCCTGCCGCTTGGCTCCGGCCGCGTGCGGACCGCCCATGGCCTGCTGCCCGTCCCCGCTCCCGCGACGGCGCTCTTGATGCAAGGCTTCACCACCGTCGACGACAGCATCGGCGGAGAGCGGGTCACGCCAACGGGTGCGGCGATCCTGCGCTATCTGTGCAGGGAACCCGCCTCGCCTTTACCCCGCATCCTGATTGCCTCCGGCCACGGCTTTGGAACACGCAAGCTGCCCGGCATCGGCAATTGCCTGCGCATTCTCTGCTTCGAGACGGGAGAGGCTGCCGTCGCAACGGAAGCCATTGCCGTGATCGAGTTCGAGACAGACGACCAGACAGGCGAAGATCTGGCCCATGCGATCGATCACCTGCGGGCGCAGGACGGCGTGCTCGACGTGGTGCAGGCGCCGGTGTTCGGCAAGAAGGGCCGGATGATGGCGCATGTGCGCATTCTCGCCCGGCCGGATGCATTGCAGGCCGTCGCCCAACGCGTTTTCGAAGAAACCAGCACCATCGGTATCCGGCATTCGCTGGTTCAGCGCACGACGCTGCCGCGAGAAGCCGGGGAAATTCATAACGGCGACCGGTTGTTTCGCACCAAGACGGCGATACGGCCCGGCGGCGCGACCATGAAAATTGAAGCCGACGATCTCGCCGATATTGCCGGCAAAGGCTCGCGTGATACGATCCGCAGGGCGGTCGAAATGACCGACAAGACGAAGGACGCGGGATGACGGACGCACTGCGCGACATTCTCCGGGATATCGGTCCGGCAACGGTCGCCGTCAGCGGCGGCGTCGATTCGATGACGCTCGCGGTTCTCGCAAACCGCGCTCTCGGCCACGATCGGGTGACGATGATGCATGCCGCGTCCGCGGCCGTTCCGCCAGAGGCAACGCAGCGCGTCAGGCATTGGGCTGCGATCGAAGGGTGGGATTTGCGCGTGATCGATGCCGGCGAACTGGCGGACGAGAAATATCGCAGCAATCCGCTCAATCGCTGCTTTTTCTGCAAGGGCAATCTCTACGGCACGATCGCGGACCTGACCGACTGGCAGATTGTGTCCGGCACCAACACGGATGATCTCGGCGAATACCGGCCGGGGCTGGATGCCGCCCGCCAATATTCCGTCCGCCATCCTTACCTCGAAGCCCGGATCGACAAGAGCGGCGTGCGGGCGCTCGCCCGCAGTCTTGGCCTCGGCGATCTCTCCGATCTCCCCGCCTCGCCCTGTCTTTCGAGCCGGGTCGAAACGCTGATCCGTATCGAGCCGGAAATCCTCAAGGCCATCCATGCGGTGGAACTGCTTGTTACGGATCGGCTTGCCCCTCGAACCGTGCGCTGCCGCGTCCGGCAGACCGGTATCGTCGTAGAACTCGATGCGTCGAGCCTCGATCTCGCAAGCCCGTCCGAGCGTTCGGCCCTCGCCGCATCGATTGCCGACCTCCTGCCGAATACGCTCGCCGGCAGATCCATCGCCTTTGCCGCCTATCGCAACGGCAGCGCATTCGTCGGCACCAAACCATGAACGACATTGTCTTCGATTTCGGCCGCGCCGAGCGGATCGGCCTCGATGAGGCAGTCTTCTGCCAGATGAAATCCCCCGCGCAGATCGATGCCATTCTGGATGGTGCTTTACAAAAAAATGCGGGCCTGCTTTTGACACGTCTCGACGCGGACAAGCTGGCCGCACTTTCACCCCCGCATCGGCAACAGATCGACTATTGCCCGATCTCGCAGACCGCATTTTTCGGCCGGCTGCGCCCCGTCACATCAAGCGGCACCGTCGCCATCGTCGCGGCGGGAACATCCGATGCTTCGGTTGCCCGCGAGGCAGCGCGCACCCTGCGTCATGCCGGTGTCGCAGCCTCGCTGATCGTCGATGTCGGCGTGGCCGGGCTCTGGCGGCTGACGGAGCGGCTTGACGACATCCGCCGCCATCCGGTGGTCATCGCCGTCGCCGGCATGGACGCGGCCCTCGCCAGCGTGCTCGGCGGCCTTGTCTCGTCTGCGATGATCTGCGTTCCAACCTCGGTCGGCTATGGTGCGGCGGAAAGCGGGAGGACGGCGCTCAACGCCATGCTGGTGAGCTGCGCGCCCGGGATCACCGTCTGCAATATCGACAACGGCTATGGCGCGGCCTGCGCCGCTCTGCGCATTCTGGCAAGCGCTGCAAAGATGCGCGATCTGGATTGAACAGCGGCGTCGCATGCGAGACCGCTGTTCCTGCCACACCATTTCCTCACTTTCCGTCATCCTCGGCCTTGAGCCGAGGGTCCCATCACCGCGGCCATTCGCCAAAGCGGTGGATGGTCGGCTTAAGACCGACCACGACGGCGGGCGATTGGAAGCTCAGGCCGCGTCGACCGTCAGTTGCTGCTGCTCGCCCAGCCCCTCGATGCCGAGCTTGATGGTCTGACCGGCATGCAGGAAGATCTGGTCCGGCTTGATGCCGAGGCCGACGCCGGGGGGCGTGCCGGTGGAGATGATATCGCCCGGCTGCAGGCTCATGAATTGCGAGATGTAGTGAACCAGGAACGGCACGGTGAAGATCATTGTCTTGCTCGAGCCGTTCTGGCGCGATACGCCGTCGACGGTCAGCCACATCTTCAGGTTTTGCGGATCGGCGATCTCGTCGCGGGTTACCACCCAGGGACCGATCGGGCCGAAACTGTCGGCCGATTTACCCTTCGTCCACTGGCCGCCGCGTTCCGACTGGAATGCGCGCTCCGATACGTCATTGATCAGGCAATAACCGGCAACGTGGTTCATCGCGTCGGCTTCAGTCACATAGCGCGCCTCGTCGCCGATGACGACGCCAAGTTCGACTTCCCAATCGGTCTTCTTGGAGTTGCGCGGGATGATGACATTGTCGTTCGGGCCGGTGATCGCGCTCGTCGCCTTCATGAACAGGATCGGCTCTTCCGGAATCTTGGCACCGGTCTCGGCGGCATGGTCGGCATAGTTGAGGCCGACGCAGATGAACTTACCGACGCGCGCCACGCAGGGACCGAGGCGGCCGGGATTTTCGACCATCGGCAGGCTCTTCGGATCGAGCGCCTCAATCGCGGCAAGGCCCGCACGTGTCAGTACCGCTCCACCGATATCCGGAACGTGGCCGGAGAGATCGCGCACTTTGCCGTCAGAATCGAGAAGTGCGGGCTTTTCGGCGCCCGGCTGGCCATAACGGAGAAGTTTCATGATGGTATCCTGTGAAAGATGAAAACGGTGATCAGGCGTTCGACCAGCCGCCGTCGACGACGATGGCATTGCCGGTCATGAAGGCCGATTCATTGCTGGCAAGGAAGACGACAAGTTCGGCAACTTCTTCCGCCGACCCCAGCCGGCCCATCGGCTGACGACCGATAAAGGCCGCGCGTGCTGCATTGTAATCGCCGGTGTCGCGCATGCGGTCCTGCAGCGACGGGCTTTCGACGGTGCCGGGGCAGATCGCATTGGCGCGGATGCCCTTGCCGACATAATCGAGCGCAACCGACTTGGTCATGCCGATGACGGCTGCCTTGGTGGTGCCGTAGATGAAGCGGTTGGGGGCGGCGATCACCGTCGAGGCGACCGAGGCCATGTTGACGATGGAGGCGCCGCCATTGTCGATCATGCCGGGCAGAAAGGCCCGGATCATTCGGTACATTGCCCGCACGTTGAGGTTCACGGAGAAATCGAAGGCGTCCTCGTCGCACTCCAGGATCGAGCCGTTATGCACATAGCCGGCACAATTGAAGAGGATATCGGGCGCCTTGATATCACCGGCGAAATCCGTAATCGCCTTCGGGTTCAACACGTCGAGCGCCCGTGTCGAGACCCCCGGCAAACCTTCCAGGGACCGCAGTTTCGACGCGTCGATGTCGGTGGCGATCGTCGTTGCGCCTTCGCGTGAAAAGGCCAGAACGGCCGCACGGCCCATGCCCTGGCCAGCGGCCGTGACGACCGCTGTCTTTCCTTCAAGTCTGCCTGTCATTTCTGGATATCCTTGGACGTTTCCTGAATGGCCGCGCTCAGAGAGCCCGGTTCGATATCTGCGGGATCGGCTGCCAGCGACAGTCCGACACGCTGTGCGGCACCCGCCAGATGCAGATGCATGGCCCGTTGCGCCGCGTCCGGATCACCCGCCTCGATGGCATCGAGAATCTGCTGGTGCTCACCCAGCGTGATGCTGGCGAGATCGTCGGAGCGCCGCTGGTTGCCGGAGGCGAGAATACTGTCGCGCACCCGCTCGGAGGCAAACATCAGAAACGGCACCATGTAGACGTTCTGCGTTGCCGCAGCGACCGTCTTGTGGAACTCCAGATCAGTCTTCAGCCAGGTCACGCTGCCATAGGGCGCCGCCGCCATCGTCGCCAAGGCGTCGCGCATGGCGGCAAGATCAGCCTCCGTGCGGCGCTGGGCCGCCAAGGCGGCGACCTGGACTTCCAGGATGCCGCGGATTTCGAACAGATTCTGGAAGGCGTCGGCCTGCTGCAGCGAATCGTGATCGATGGTGAGGACGGTGGAATTCGGCACGTCGGCGACAAAGGCCCCGCGGCCCTGCTGCGACCAGATGCGCCCTTCCGAGCGCAGCCGCGCGATCGCTTCGCGCACCACGTTGCGGCTGACGCCGAAAGTTTGCGCCAAAGCCTGCTCGGTCGGCAGCTGATCGCCCGGTCTCAGCCGCCCTTGCGCGATCTCGCGCGAGATTGAGCTGGCGACAAGCGTGGAGAGGTGCGGGCCGCGATTGACCTTGTCGAGTTTCAGCGTCATCGCTCACCTGCTTCCGGAATGCGCGCACGCGGCAGAAAAATTCTTCCCCGGCTCATGATTCCCCTTGGGTCTAGCGCATCCTTGATGCGGCCCGCAAGATCAAGCGAAACATCGTCGATGCGCTTCAGGAAAGCCTCCTGCTTGACCTTGCCGATACCGTGCTCGGCGCTGAGCGAACCGCCATAGCGATCCACGATGTCAAAAATCACCTCTTCGGTTTCATGAAAGAGCGTTTCGATCGCATCCGCATCCACCATGCTGACGGGCGGTACGACGTTGAGATGGATATTGCCGTCGCCGACATGACCATAGGTCACGGCCAGGGCATGCGGATGGCTCTTGCCGAGCGCGGCCAACGTGTCTTCGACGAAGCCGGCCAGCATCGAGATCGGCACGGACACATCGGTGCGCAGATAGCGGCCACCGCGCCCCTGGGCCTCCACCATCAGCTCCCGCAAAAGCCAGAGCTGGTCGCCCTGCGCCCGGCTGGCCGCAACCACGCCATCGATGATGAGATCGTCGGCACCGATCAGGAAATCCTGAAGGATGGCACGCAGATCGACACGGCCACCGGCGGAAGCCTCGATCAGCACATAGACCGAGCAGACTTCCGACAGCGGGTCCCGCAGGCCGGGACGCGCGCCGAGCGCGATCTCGATACCGCCGCGCAGGATCAGCTCGAAGGCTGTCAGCAGATCGCTGCATTCGCGCCGCGCGCGGGCATAGAGCGCCATCGCATCCTCGACCGAGCGAAGACCGACCAGCGCCGCTTCCACTTGGGTCGGCTTCGGGAAGAGTTTCAGCGACACGGCGGTGACGATGCCGAGCGTTCCCTCACTGCCGATAAAGAGTTGTTTCAGGTCATAACCGCGATTGTCCTTGCGCAACAGCTTCAGGCCGTTCCAGACCCGTCCGTCGGCCAGCACCACTTCGAGCCCGAGCACGAGATCGCGGGTCATGCCGTAGCGTAGCACATTGAAACCGCCGGCATTGGTGGCGACATTGCCGCCGACACGGCAGCTGCCCTGCGCACCGAAGGTGATCGGCAGGATGCAGTCCTCGGCTTCCGCATGGCGCTTGGCCTCTTCCAGAATACAGCCGGCCTCGACCACCATGGCAAAATCGATGGCGCTGATGGAGCGCAGCTTGTTCAGCCGCTCCAGCGATATCACAACCTCGCCGCCGCCCTGGGCCGCGACGGCAGCACCGACAAGGCCGGTCAATCCGCCCTGCGGCACGACCGGAATGTTGTTGGCGCTGCAGCAGCGCATCAGCAGGGAGACCTCATCGACCGAGCGGGGACGCGCGACGGCCAGCGGCATGCCGAAATGATCGCCGGACCAGTCGCGAGTGTAACGTTCGATATCATCCTTGGCGCTCAACAGAATGCCGTCTGGGAGCGCTGCCTTGAGTGTTGTCAGCAACTTTTCGCGCGGTACGGTAACGGCGTCCATCAAGCGGCCTCCACGTCAGGTCGAAAACAGCTGGACAATGACGCCAGTTGCATGGTTATCATACAACACTGATAATGAACATCAAGAGCGCCGCGCTTTTGCGCACTGTTCTTATGTCGAAAATCAGAATGAAAACCATATCTTATTGGAGGAAGAAACCGATGAGCGCTCCAAGCGGCTTTCGCAACATGCACACGATGATCCGGGTTTTCGACCTGGATGCCTCGATCAAATTCTACACCGAGCTTCTCGGCATGACGCTTCTGCGCCGCGACGACTATCCGGGCGGAAAATTCACGAATGCTTTCGTCGGCTACGGCCCGGAGGAGACCGATACGGTCATCGAGCTGACCTACAACTGGGGCCGCGAGGAAGCTTACGACCTCGGCGCTGCGTTCGGCCACCTGGCGCTTGGCGTTCGGGATATCTACGCCGTCTGCGCAGAGCTGGAAAAGCAGGGTGCCCGCATTCCGCGTCCGCCCGGCCCGATGCTGCATGGCACGACGCATATTGCCTTTATCGAAGATCCGGACGGCTACAAAATCGAGCTGATCGACCTTGACACGATGTCCTGACCGGACGTTTTCGGAACCGCGCTCGATGGCGCGGTTCCTTTCCCGACCGTGGGACGCTTTCCTGGGAGGAAATTGCGTTCTCATTTGATAACCGGAATTTTCGAGCGGTCGATGGTGATGGCCACCGCAATGATCAGGACGGCACCGAAGACCACGTTTTCCGCAAAGATATTGACGCCGATGAAGGTCATGCCGATGCGCACGATCGAGATGATCAGCGCGCCAACCGCGGTGCGCGCTACGCCGCCGAGACCACCGGTAATGGCTGTGCCGCCGACGATGACCGCGGCGATGGCTGGCAGCAGCAGTTGGTTGGCCAAGCTCGGCGAACCGCTGGATAGCCGTGCCGCCAGAATGACGCCGGCAATCGCCGCCAATGTGCCGGAAATGGCAAAGGCGATGATCTTGGTGCGATCCACATTGACACCCGCGGCAAGGGCTGCCGGCTCACCGGCGCCGACCGCCAGGCTGTAACGGCCAAAGCGCGTGTAGCGCAGCACCATGAAGCTGACGATGCCGACGATGGCGGCCAGGATGGCGACGACCGGTATGCCGGCGACGGTGCCGTTGATCCATGTGGTGCTGAGGCGCCCGCCCTCCTCGATGGTGATCGCCCGACCCTGCGCAAACCAGAGCGCCATGCCAGCAACGACGCCGCCGGTCGCAAGGGTCGCGACGAAGGACGGAACGCGCAGGCGCACATGGACGATGCCGCTTAGGATGCCGAAAATAAGTCCGGACCCGATTGCCACGGGAAACGCCAGTGCGCCGATCGACGGCAGCAACTGCGCGAGAATGACGCTTGCCAGCGATGCCACGGCCTGGATCGACAGGTCGATGCCGCCGATCAGGATGACGAAGGTAACGCCGGTCGCGAGGATGAAGAGCACGGCGGTGTTGCCGAGCAGAAGCCCCAGCGTCTCGCCCGTCAGAAAGCCCGGCGAGCCGATCTCGACGATGGCGATCAGCAGCACCAGCAGGGCCGGAGGAATGGCGCCCTGAACCCAGCCGGCGGCAAAAAAGTCGGATAGTTTTTTCATGGCCGTTTCCTCACACCATTTCCCGGACAAGATCGACCTGGTCCGGCTTGTTGCCGGCCGCAGCATCGAAACGCGCCGTTACTTCGCCGTCCCGCATGACGAGAACCCTGTGGGAAAGCCCGATGGTTTCCTCCAGCGTGTCGGACAGTAGCAGGATGGCGATTCCTTGCGCCGACAGATCGCGGACGAGTTCGTAGACCTCTTCCTTGGCGCCGACATCCAGTCCGCGCGTCGGGTGATCGAGGATGAGCACGCGTGAGCCGGCTGTCATCCAGCGGGCGAGCACCACCTTCTGCTGGTTACCGCCTGAAAGCTTGCGGCAGGCGGTGTCGGGACCCGGTGCCTTGATGCGCAGCTTGCGGATCCAGTCGATGGCGAGCCTCCGCTCTGCCCCATAATCGATCTTGCCGTTCTTCATGACGCTGGAGAGATCGGCAAGCGTGATGTTTTCGGCGATCGACAGGAACATCACCAGCCCCTCGATCCGCCGTTCGCGGGGCACATAGCCGATGCTCTTGCGCACTGCCTGTTCCGGCGAGGTGAAGCGCACAGCCTCGCCTCGGATTTTCAGCGATCCTTCGGTCTGCGGCAGGAAGCCGCCGAGCGTGCGGGTGATCTCCTCGCGGCCGGAGCCGACGACGCCGGCAATGCCGACGATCTCGCCCGCATGGATCTTGAAATCGACGCCATGGAAGGCGCCTTTGACGCCCAAGCCGTTGGCTTCGAGAATGACTTCAGGGCCCGGCGCCATCTGGCGCGGCTCCTTGTAGTATTCGGTCTGCAGACCACGCCCGACCATGATCTCGTGCAGTTCCGGCCCCGTCACCTGGCCTGCCTGGTGCTCGGCGACGACTTCGCCATCCTTCATCGTGTAGACCCGGTCGGAAATACGCAGAACCTCGTCGAGACGGTGCGAGACGAACACGAAACTCGCCCGCTTCTTCAAGGAGTGGATACGCTCGAACAGCACGTCGATGTCGGACGATGTCAGAACCGACGTCGGCTCGTCGAGAAGAATGACCAGCGGCCGCGATACGCTCTCCTCCAGCGTCAGTGCCTTGGCGAGTTCGACCATCTGGCGGGCGGCGAAGGTTAGTTCGGAGGTGCGCGTCGTCACGTCGATATCGACGCCGATCTTGCCGAGCTGGCGGCGGGCTGCGTCCCGCATCGCCTTCCAGTTGACGATGCCAAGCCGGGTGAACTGATGCTCCTGGCCGAGATAGATATTTTCGGCGACCGACATATTGAGAAGCAGCGACTGCTCCTGGAACACCATGCCGATGCCGTGAATGGCGGCATCGCGCGTGCTGCGCAACCGCAACCGCTCGCCGTCGAGCGTCATCGCGCCGGAGTCCGGCTGCAGCGTACCGGCGAGCGTGCGCATCAGCGTCGACTTGCCGGCGCCGTTTTCCCCGATCAGGCCGATGACTTCATTCGGCCGGATTTCCAGGGAGACGTTCTTCAGCGCTTTGACGCCCATGAAGGATTTCGAGATTCCGTTGACTGACAGCATGGCCGTTCACTTCACGATCTTGAGACGGAGACGATCGAGTGACAGCGCGACGGCGGCGATGATCATCAGGCCCTGCACGGTCTGCTGCACGTAAGGGGAGATGCCCAGAAGCACCATGCCATTGGCCAGCACGGTGACGATCAGCACCCCGACCAACGTATTGAGCACGCCGCCCTCGCCACCGGTCAGCGCCGTTCCACCGACGACGACGGCCGTGACGGCGGCAAACAGGCGACCATCGGCAATCACTGCATTCGATTGGCCAAGCTGTGCGGCGGCCAGAACCCCGGCAATGCCGAAGAAGAACCCGGCGACGCCGAAAGCGGTGATGCGGACGCGCTTGAGGTTGACGCCGGACAGTTCGGCCACGTCCTCGCCGCCGCCGATCGCCAGGATGTGGCGGCCAAGGCGCGTATGATATTGGATGACGATCGCCAGCAGGAAGGCTGCGGTTGCGACCCAGACGGCCAGCGGCAGGCCGAGAAAGCGCTCCAGCGCCAGGGAGCGGATGGAATTGTCCATCAACCGGATGGCCGAGCCGCCCAGCATGAAAACCGAAAGGCCAAGGCCGATGAACCATATGCCGAGCGTCGCCATGAACGAGGGAATGCGCAGAACCGTCTGGATGATGCCGTTCAGCAGGCCCATGGCCGTGCTGGCGGCGATGGCCGCAACGACGGCGAGCCAGCCATAGTCATTGCCATTGGCGTCATTGGTCGCAAGCAGCACCAGCACCATGGCGGCGACGGATAGCGCGCCTTCCACGGATAGGTCGATGCTGCCCATCAGGATGATGAACGTCATGCCCATCGCAAGCGTCAGTGGCACCGCAGCCGAATTGGCGACGCGGATGAGATTGCGCAGCTCGATGAAATTCGGGTTTGCGATGGTGATCAGGACACACAGCACGACAAGCACGATCAGCGGCGCGAACGTGCGCAGGCGGCGCGCGCCCTCACCCCGAAAAAACCGCGTAAAAACAGCATCCATGGCTGATGTCCGCTCCAGGTTGGTGACGGGCTTCATGGTTTCAGAATTGATCGTCAAAAGATATACTCCGCGTCCGGGCTGAAACAGCCGGCAGCGAAAAGGTTCCGCTGCCGGCGATAAACCGCGGCTAGGCCGCACCGGGCATCTGGCTGAAAGATGCTTACGTTCTGATCTGGCCGGTGACGCGGCCCCACAGATCACTCCAGTCCAAGGTCGGCTGGGATTCGATATTGGTCTTGTAGTATTCCTCGACATTGTCCTTGGTGATCGAAACCACCTTGCCGTAGAATTCGCGGTGCTCCGGCGGCTCGGATGTCGGGTCGAACTTCTTCATCAGGGCATTGTAGCCGAGAGCAAGACCGATGCCGCCCTGCCAGAACGGATCGGACGTGATCGTGCAGGCGAATTCGCCGCTGCGAACCGCATCGACAGCCGTCTTGATGCCGTCGATACCGACGACCGGAACCTTGCCGGCGAGACCTTCGGCGCGCAGCGCTTCGAGGGCGCCGGTGCCCATGTCGTCATTGGCGGCCCAGATGCCCTTGATGTCGTCGCCGAAGCGCGTCAAGAGGTTACCGGTCAGGTCGAAGGCCTCCGTGGACTTCCAGTTGGCGACCTGGAAATCGAGCAGCTTGATATTGCTGTTGGCAGCCAGCGCTTCATCGAGGCCCTTCTTGCGCTCGATGGCGGCCGTGTTGGAAATCTGGCCGCCCAGCGCGATGATGCCGCCGGAGCCGCCGATCGTCTTGAACAGTATCTCAGCGATCGCCTTGCCGCTGGAAATACCGTCGAACTCGATGTGCGACACATAGTTCGGATTGAAATCCTTCGGATGCAGGTCCGCCGGCTTGTTCCACTGGGTGACGACATAGGCGCCGGCCGCCTTGCAAGCCTCGACGATCGGGCGTGCATCCGGGGTATCGTTCGGGTCCGAGTTCAGAACCATGTTGCCGCCGGTCTTGGCCAGCATCGCCTTGATGTCGGCAATGCCCTTTTCGCTGTTGCCTTCGGATACGAGCGTGACGTGCTCCAGACCCGCGAATTTGGCATAGGCTTCGGCGCCGGACTTCCAGACGGCATGGTAGGGATTGGATAGCGAGCGGATCGACGTCACCAGCGTCGGGGCGCCCTGCGCGAACAGCCGCTTCGGCATGGCCGAAACAGCAAGACCGGTCGCTGCACCGATCATCAGGGTGCGGCGATTGACCTCGCCGAAATTCATCAAAGTCTTTCCGTCTTTCATTCTCAATCCTCCCGTTGAAATTCGCAGACTGCGGTTCAGCAGCCTTTTTGCGGATGCTTGAACTGGCCAGAAGTTTGTCGCACCCTCCAAAATTTGTACGACAACCCTTCAACACGATAACCATACCCTTTCTCTTGACGGCGCACAAGGGACTTGAGATGGTGCGCGCCGAAGAGATGCAAAGCCGATGAAAAACCGGCAGAAAATCTCAAGCGGAGGAATGAAATGCCCGACTATATCATCATCGGCGGCGGTTCTGCGGGATGCGTTCTCGCAGCGCGACTGACCGAAGATCCGGCTGTTACGGTCACCCTGCTCGAAGCGGGCCCGCGCGACACGAACTTCTACATCCATCTCCCGGTGGGCTTCTTCAAGATGACGGCCGGCCCGCTGATCTGGGGCTACGAGACCGCCCCCGGACGCGAAATCGGCGGACGCCGGATGGTCTATCCGCAGGCGCGCGTGCTCGGCGGCGGCAGTTCCATCAATGCGCAGGTCTTCACCCGCGGCTGCCCCGAGGATTACGACGCTTGGGCCAATGAGGAAGGCTGCGACGGTTGGTCCTATACGGATGTGCTACCCTATTTCCGCCGCTCGGAAGGCAACGACTCGCTCGGCGGCCCGCATCACGGCACCGAAGGCCCGCTTGGCGTCACCTCGACGACACCACATCCGCTGACCCGCGTCTTCGTGCGCGCGGCGCAGGAGGCCGGTCTTCCCTATAATGGCGATTTCAACAGCGGCAGCCAGCAGGGCACCGGCTTTTACCAGGCAACGACGAAGAACGGCAAACGCAGCAGCACCGCCACCGGTTACCTGAAGCCTGCCCTTGCCCGCAAGAACCTGGCGCTGCGCACCGATGTGATGGTCAACCGGATCGTCATCGAGAACGGCAAGGCGATCGGCGTCGAAATCATGGAGAACGGGCGGACCGTCACCCTGCGGGCGGACCGTGAAGTCATCGTCACCTCCGGTGCCATCGGCTCGCCGAAACTGCTGATGCTGTCGGGCATCGGCCCGGCCGAGCATCTGCGTTCCGTCGGCATCGACGCGCTGCATGACCTCAGCGGCGTCGGCCAGAACCTGCAGGACCATATGGATGTCGACGTTCTCGCCGAACTCTCCGGCTCCCACGGCATCGACCGCTACAAGAGGTTGCATTGGCAGGCGATGGCCGGGCTCGAATACATGCTGTTCGGCAAGGGGCCGGTCGCGTCCAACATCGTCGAGGCCGGCGCCTTCTGGTGGGGCGACAGGGCGGAAAAGACGCCTGATATCCAGTTTCACTTTCTTCCCGGCGCCGGCGTCGAGGAAGGGATCGGCTCTGTGCCTGGCGGCAACGGCTGCACGCTCAATTCCTACCTCGTGCGCCCGCGCTCACGCGGTAGCGTGACGCTGCGCACCGCCAATGCCACGGATGCCCCCATCATCGACCCGAATCCCTATGCCGAGCCCTACGATCTTGAACGCGCGGCCGACGGCATTTTGATCAGCCGCGACATCCTGGCCCAGCCGGCCTTCAAGCCGTATATCAAGCGCGAACATCTTCCCGGTACGCAGGTCAACGACCGCCAACAGGCCATGGCCTTTGCCCGCGGGCACGGCCGCTCGGCCTATCATCCGGTCGGCACTTGCCGTATGGGTTCCGCCAACAACGCCGACGCGGTGGTCGATCCGCAATTGCGCGTACGCGGAATCCAGGGGCTGCGCGTCTGCGACAGCTCCATCATGCCGCGCCTGATCTCTTCCAATACCAATGCGGCAACGGTCATGATCGCCGAAAAAGCTGCCGATCTCATCCGGGCGGGGCACTGAACCAAGGAACTAGAAATTGGTGCAGGAATCAAATTTCGACATTTTACATCTATGCGGCCGGGATCGAAAGTAGGTTGATTGATCCAGCATGCCGCACAAACATAACGCCGC
>Ga0307515_10006040_pt1 | contig 24345 bp, 15 predicted proteins | sample 17_EM_MG_FD_194513 | JGI IMG/M metagenome (GOLD analysis project Ga0307515, IMG submission 194513) | Populus trichocarpa ectomycorrhiza microbial communities from riparian zone in the Pacific Northwest, United States - 17_EM | ecosystem: Host-associated > Plants > Roots > Unclassified | place... | reverse complement strand
CTCTACTACTATAGAGTTATTATCTTCTATTATTATAGCAAAATTTTTATAATCTTATCTTCTTACTAATAAAATAAAGGCGTTATTTCTATATATAACACAATGCAATCGCCTGCTAAAGAACCCCTTAAAATAAGCCTAATAGAGCTTCCACGAGCTTCAGAAGACTATAGAAACCCTTCCTATTAATATTACACACCCTAATTCGGCGTTAGTGGAGGTATATATAGTGTTTTCCAGTATACAGCCCCTAAAGCCAGATCACAACAAACAAATAAGCCCCTACCCCTAACCCTAATAACCCTAATTAAATAACGCGCCCTTTAAGAACGCGTTCTATAAACTATATAAGCCACAGAATAAACCTAGTAGGCGCTATAGAAACGATCTCTTAATATAGATAAGGAGCGTACTACTATACTCTCCTTCCTTACTACCGCGATCACGACCCTCTGGGTAGCCTTTATAACGTCAGCGGAGCTTATTAAGACTTAAGAAACCTAGAAATAGTATACCTAAGATATAAAAGTAATTTAGATAGATATTGGCGCCCTCCGGAGGGCCGTAACAATAGCTATAAAGAGCGGACCGGCGTCTATAGGCCCGCTATTATACGTACACGCCGCTGCCACCATACCTATAATGCCCTAAGCTATAAGATAAGCTACCTATAAACCTATAGAAGTAAATAAGATCATAATCTATATAGGTAACGCTACCAACCATAAGGAAACCTTAAAGTAGAATAGCTAAGCCCTAGTATACAAGCTCCAGGCCACAGAACCCCTAAACACCTACAAGATATAAGCTATAAAGAAGCTACAGAGTGGCGACGTTAGGGCGTACGTTATAGATAAAGGCATAAAAGATAGATTACTGTAAGAAACGGGGTAAATAAAGGTCCTAGGGCGCTCTACTATACTAGCCATACCGCTAGTACTAGTAGAGGTCCACGCGGTGCCTATAAGCCTCGCCATTTAGGGCCTAGAGGCCAAGTAGATAATAGAGGATATAATAAAGCAGAACTACACTATAGCGGGACTTACAGTAGAAAGGCTGGCGTGGAAAAGGCTAGGAAGAGTCCAGATAAAAGGAAAAGTTCAATTATTACTTATTATAGACGTATAGTCGGAAGAGATAGCAAATACGCTATTTAATTAGGGCCTCTTCCTAGGAGGAGACCACTACCTAGTTATAAGGTATGAGACGACATTTTTAGTAACGCAATACTTTAAATGCTAGGGCTTTAACTATATAGCTAAGAGCTATAGAAGAGAGGCTAGATGTAAACGCTACACTAGGTAATATAATACTAGCGAGTGCGCAGGAGACCTACCTAAGAAGTGTATTAATTATAAGGCAGACTATAAGTCATAGAATAGGGCGTGCGGCGTTAAGTAGACGCAGTAGGAGAAGGCTGCAGCAATTAGGGCCTTTACGCCAATATACTACACGGGCACCTATAAGGCGCCTATAAGCGGATAGCAATTATAATTACAGTATAAGATTACCACTAAAGAGACCTTATAATAAACTAAGAAAAGGAAGCTAAAGAAAACAACTATACGGGAAAGCTCTATATAGGCAAAGGAGGCCCCCTAAAAGGTTAGCTAACTATAGACTATTAACTACTCTAGGAAGAAAAAGGGCCAAAGAACCCTCTAATTAATACTTTAAATAGCGCTAAATAGTAGTATATACGCCCCAATCTAAGTCCTAGTAACTTAGGAGCCCCTATAAAGTATAGAGCCTAACGCGGAAGTAAAAGTAGAAGCCTAAATCTAAAGAGAGGCGTTTAGAGGTTCCAAAACTATATTATAAAAAAGTAAATAGACGCTAAAGGGCACCAACTTAGCTAACTTAGAGGCTAGCATGGATATTTTATGTTAAGACACTAGAATCCGCTTATAATTATATAGTATAATACTAATAATAATAGAAACGGCGTACTACTTTACTTTCTATAAAAGGTAGAGTAGGCTAACCGTAGCGGAAGAACTAAGGAAATATAATATATACTATAAAGTCCTACTACCTAGTATACGCGGGAGTTAGTAATATAAGGGTCTGTTTTTACGTAAATAAGGCTATTAATATAAATAAGTAGGCGCCTATATACTACTTAGCGGACGCATACACAATTAAACTAAAGGGCCGTAAGCGGACTATCTAGATTTATAATATTTATAACCCCCAATAAATAAATAGTAGCCTTTATATACTACCGGAGCTGTTAAAAGCTAAAGGAGAATATATACTATTAGGAGACTTTAACCTACACCACCCCTTTTAGAGGGGTATAGCAGTAATAAGCGTGGATAATACGGCGGATAACCTTATCCGCGCTATAGAGGTAGCTAGCCTAAGCCTAGCTAATAAGGCGGGCATAGAGATATAGGTAAAGGGTATATTAAGGAGCACGCTAAACCTAGTGTTTACCTCCCCCTAAATTACTAATAGACTACTATAAAGTTAAAGGCAGGACTACTAGTATATAGGGTTTAACTACTTCCCTATTACCACGGAAGTAGACGTAAAGGCGCTAAAGGGGCCTCCGCTACTTAGGAGACCACTATAAAAAAAGGCCAATTAGAAGGTAGTATAAAATAAACTAAAGGGCTAGCTCTAACCTCTATATAAGTTCCCGTATAATATAAAAGATAAACTAGATACACTAGCAGAGGCTATACACTAGGCGATTAAAAACACTATAGTAAAGACAATACCTAGCGCGTAACCCTTACTATAAGCCTTTAAAGCGTGGTTAGAGGAATACACGGAGGTAGTAAAAAAAACCTAGTAGGCTTCCCGAGCGTAGAAGGTCTCCTAGTTAATACCCAATTAGATTAACTATAGAGTCGTATATAATAAGAAGAAAAGGGTAATCTAATAAAAGGCTAATAAGCTATAAAGATATACTGTTAAAAAGCTAACAAATAACCCTAAGGGAGTGTAGAGGTTAGTAAAATAGGCGCGTACAGCAGATAGGAAGCCGAAGGCCCTACTATAGTTCCCTCCTATTAGCAGACTAGGAGAAGAGACCCTACACTATAATAATAAAGAAAAGGCCGCTATCCTTATAAAGTATTTTTTCCTGCTACCTATAGAGGCGGACCTTAGTAATATACTAGGTTTTATATACCTAAAGCTAAGAACTACAAAGAAAAAAGTTAAGAAGGAGGATATTATTGCGGCCCTAAAGGGGCTTACCCCTAATAAGGCCCTAGGCCTAAAGAAGATTACTAATTAATTCCTTAAAATATACGGAAAGTAGCTAGCCCTAGTACTAGCTAAGCTTTTCAGCAGCTATATAGTAATTAGATACCACCCAAAACTATTTAAAAACTTTATTATAGTAGTCCTCCGGAAACTACAGAAGCCGTCCTACTCCACAGCAAAGGCCTACCGGCCAATTACGCTACTTAACACTATTAGGAAGCTACTTAAGAGAATAGTAGCTAGTAGGTTATCTAAAATTACGGAAGAGATAAGTATACTACTAGCTAGCTAAATAGGAGTAAGGCTAGGGCACTTAATATAAACAGCGCTAGAACTACTAACTTAATAAGTATATATAATATAGAGGAGCAACCCAAACCTAGTAGTATTACTACTTAGCCTTAATATTTTTAGGGCTTTTAACTAAGTCTCCTATAAAAGAATAATCCATAACATAAAAGCCTAGGCTGTACCCTACTAGATAGTAGAGTTTATAAAGTCCTTCCTTAATAACTAAATAATAAGGCTCTTAATTAGAGGATATATAGCGTAAATAATACAGACGAACACTAGCATACCCTAAGGCTTAGCGCTATCACTAATTCTATTCCTTTTTTTTGCCTATACGCTCCTGCCAGAGCTATAAGGGGGCACTACTATAGCGTTTGGGTTTATTAACAACTCTAATATACTAATATATAGTAAGACCACGGAGGAGAACTATAGAGCCCTAGAAAGGGTGTATAAAAAATATATAAAATAGGCACGCCAGCACAGGGTAGTATTTACTTTAGAAAAGTACTACCTTATCTATTTTATAAGAAGCTATAAGAAGTTTAATATAAAGGCTATAGTTAATATACGTAGATTTATAAAAGGCCCAGTTAGCAACCTACGCGTACTAGGGGTACAGGTTAACTTAAAGCTTAAATAGGGACCATATATTAATATTATTAAGACAAAGACGGTTATACAAATAGCCGCACTAACTTAGCTTATAGCCTCTATATAGGGCGCTTCCTTTTAGAAGGCGCGGATAATATACTCCGCCGTAGTCCGGCTGGTAATCTTATATAAATATAGCACCTAGTACTCGCCACCGGAGTAGGCGAAGCCTAAGGAGATAAGTAAAGCTAAGCTACGCTAACTAGGTACAGCGCAGAACCTATACCTCTGTACTATTACGGGGGCGTACAAATTAACGCTAATAGTAGTGCTAGAGTATAAGACGGGGTTTCCGCCGCTCTAGATACACCTAAAGGAGCTAGCTATAGCCTACGCAAAAAGGACGTAGGAGGGGTAGGTAAGAGAATATATTAAGAGGGAGTGCAACACTATATAAACTATAATAGCCCACTAGCTCTAACCTAGAATAAGGCCACCAATACGGCCTACTAGAAGGGATAAGCTTAAGAGGATAGCGGCTGCCATTATAGGGACAGATATACGGCTAGCGGATCTATTTAAAGCATAGTATAGGAAGAGTAGAAGGGCTAGGGTATAAGAGGCATTTAAAGAGCAGTAAAAAAAGGAGTAGGAAAAGTACTAGAGTATACTTACGCACCGTATAACGGCCTAGGCCAAACTATAGAATTAAAAGGTCTATAAACGCCACACAAGGCTTACTAAGATAGAGAGTATAATTAACACGCTACTTAGAATAAAGTATATAGGGCTTAATAAATACCTTTACTACCAGAAAGTACTAGGGCACCTAACTCCGGCCTACCTATGCGGCTACAACCAACAATCAACAATACACATAATAGTGTTTTACCCTAGGCATACCACTAATTAGGTAGAAATATATTACCACGCTAAAATATTTTTATATAGAGAGCTCCTAGCCAAGCTAAAGGCTGCTAAGGTAGTTGCGGACTAGTTTATACAGATAAACCTCCTACTATACCTCTTACTAGCTAGGGAGCTGGCTAGGGTAAAAAAAGGAGGCTAGGAAGTACCTTAAGAAGAAAAGGATAGTAGAGTATAGTAAAGTACGGCAAATTACGGCAATGTCGCGGTAATTTACTAAATATAGTAGAATACTCAGGTATAGCAGAATCTAGTAGAATTTAGTAATATAGCAGAATTTAGTAAAACTTAGTAAGCTAGTAAAACCTGGCAGAACTTAATAAGTTAGTAGAAGTTAGTAAAATATAGCAAGTTAGTAGAATATAGTAGAAATTAGCAAGCTAGTAAAATTTAGCAGAATTCGGTAGAACTTAGTAAGTTAGTAGAACTTAGCAGAATTTAGTAAGTTAGTAGAACTTAGCAGAACTTAACAGAATTTAGTAGGTAATGCGCCCTAGTACCGTCATAGCTACGGAACTACGGAGCTACGTACGGACTTTTACACTACTAGCCTTGCGGGCCGCTGGCCCTCGCCCTACCTAGATAACTGGACTAACTAGGATAGAACTTAGACCCTAGCCATATACCCCACCGGACGGACCTAGGAGTACGCATTAAGATAGCTTTTCTGTAGCGCCTTAAGGAGATGTCTACTTGTGCTTAGCAGCTACTATTTAGAAGAAAGGCTATATAGGCCGCACAACAGTAGAAGGAGAGGTTTTATCCAGCTATAGCTGTACGGTTTCCCTTTTATACATATATACCTATATAGACCCGCTACATGGACTCTAACGGGAGCCGCAACAGCGTAATTAAATATCTTATCTTAATAAAATAAAGGGTGCGGCCTATATTATCTAATTTTAAAAGGTTTTAATAAAACGTCTTCGTATTCTTTATTATAATTAGCAGTTATAGCTTTATTATATTAATTTGGGTTTATAGTAAAGGCAATTTATATTATATTAAATTTAAATAGTCCTATATATATTCGTAGGGTAGGTAGTATTTTAAATAATAACTTTAGCAGTAGGTTATACCGAATTTTAGTATTTCTTTAACCTAGCTAATTAAAGGATTATATCGTTTTAGCTATCTGTATTTAAGTATTACCTTATATTACTTTAGGGGTATTATAAATAGGGAAACGTATTTAACATATTTGCTTATTTATATTTTTATAAATACGTAGTGCGTTAGTTCGCTATATATTAAGGGTTCGCCATTAAAGCCTTATAGGCCTTAAGGTTTATTAAGTTTTTTTTAATTTAGGCATTAGGTTTTCGCGTAGTTCGTATTAATAAAGCCTATACTAGTAGCTCCACTATCTATTAGGATTTATGCCTTTTTCTATTTTTTAAGTATTTAAATTTTTCTAAGTATATTAAGGGAGTTATATTATATATTAGCGCTAAAAGAGCCTAGATACTTACACTCTCCTACTTCTTATCTTAAGGCGCAACTTAGCCCTAGGATAATTTATTTTCTAAGTTAACTAAAGGCAAAATGCTTTACAGCAATTAGGTATAATTTAAGAAATAAGTGCAATTTAAAGATTAGGAGGAACTATAGTAGACCTTTTTAAAAGGGTAAGTTTGGCAATTCCTTTAAATATATCCCTTTTTACTATATCTAAAGCATTCTCTATTTATAGCTTATATTCTTTATTTATTAGTTTTTAAGGATATATAGGATTAAGTATTGTTAAGGTCTATAGGGTTATATATAGTGCTTTTAAGTTTTAGAAATAGATCGCGCTTTAGGGTATATACTAGTTTTATAAAGTTTTAAATATAAGGTATAGTTAACTTTAAAGAATAGGTTTATTTGCTATATTAAAGGTCCTTATTAATTTATTATTATATTATAGCAAATTTAGATAGATCCTTTAGTAGTTTCTTACCTACTAACTAGGCTCTAATCTTATCCAAAATAGCTTATTAAAGAGTAGTAACTTTAGCGGCATTATTCTAATTTAGCTTACTAATAAGGCCTAAAAATTCCAAAAAGAAGGTAGTAAAGTCTTGGTTCTGTTATTATAGGTTTTTAAATTTAGTAATAGTAGTATATTTACGGCTAGCGTTATTATATATTAATTTTAGTAAAGAGATAAAGATTTTAAAATTAACAAAGGTGCCGTTAAAGAAGAATGGGTTTATAGTTTATACAGCGTCCTTATTTAAACAAGATATTTTATAGCTAACCTTACTAGCTTTAGTAGGTGTATAATTATAGCACATAGTATACCAAACGCGTAATTACGCGTTTAGTGCACTAAGCACTTATTTATAAAGTGCTGACTAATTAGAGGGAGGCGCGTTAGTATATAGACTACGTAGTCTACCTTAATAGAATCGACAGTTACTACTATCTAAAAGAGCATACGATACTATATGTATTTCGTGCCCCTGGATATAACTCACTTGTATTATTAAATTGATACAAATAGTAGGGTATTAGTTATAGTTTATTAAAAGTTTAAGATAGAGCTTAGTTATAAAGTATTGTAGGTTATTTTAGTTCCTATTAAGTATTAAAGGGTTAGGGAGCTTTTTAGATTTTATAATAGGTATTAGATTTATTATAGATATAGGTTAAGCTATTATTACTAGTTTATAATTCGTGTTTAATAGGCTAAGTTTAGATATAGTTATTTTAATCTTTTTTATAAGTGGTGTTGGGGTTATTAATATAAGTGTTTTTATATTATAGAGTTCTTTACGGATTACTTCTATTAATTACTAGTACTAAGCTATTAATATAGCCCGTTACTAGGCTAAGGCATCTATAAAACACTATTACATTATAGATAACTACTCCCTAACTAGGGCTATAATACTTATACAGTCAAATCTCTTTAATACGATATGGTTTATTCGGCCGAGCGTATTGTAATACTAAGGGTATCGTTGTATTATATACTTGTATATAAAATGCACCCAAAATCAAAATTAGGTAATGATATTATATCTATGCGCGTGACCTCGTAATTAAGCGATCGGCTACACTAAAATACATCGCGATCGATTGCTGCTTGGTGTTTTAAGGTCGTCGGCCTTAAATTTAACGCTTATGCCTTAATAGAGTCGTAATTACGTCTCTATTAGAATTGCTTTACTACTCCTTATAAAGACGAAGCTTTTATAAGGCTATAAGCGCTTTATTAAGCTTAATTTAAGGTTGCTTAATAGCTTCCTCATCCGTTTCCGCATCGCAATTGGGCCCTGCGTAGAGCTCTACTATATACTTAATAAGATCCTCTAAGGAATCTTCTACTTCCTCGCCTGGTTGCTCAATAAATTCCTAAATATTTATTACGGCGTAAATCCTTCCTGCTGCGAGTAGCTGTTCCGCTATTTACTATATCTTATTAACTATAGGAGGATCTAGATAGTCTTAAGGGCGAGGCCGTAGGCCTATACAAGAGCCGAATAATATAGATTTAATAAAGCAATTCTTAATTGTCTATAGTGTAACTTCCTTTTAAGCTTTAACTAACTATTAAATTGCCTATAAGATATACATCTGCTTAATTAAATTCTTATCTTAAAGCGAGAGCTCCACTATAAATTATAGCTAGTATCGCCAATAGAGCAGCTTAAAGTTTGTAATTATCCCTTAATTAAGAGGCTAATATACTAAGGTGCAATTAGAAGGAAGGAACTCTACGCGCATATTCTTAAGAGAGCCATTCTTAATAAGTATTTAAACAGCTGCTTTATGGGCGCTAAAGCCCTTAATTAAGAGCAGTATCTTTCTACCGTATATCCTTTTATTAAACTAGGTAAGCCACTTAAGTATAATCACCGTTATTATCTAGGCCTTCTTATTATACCTTTATATAATATTTATTAAGGCTATATTAATGCAATTACGTAAGAAGTAATGTGGCTTTAATAATAAGCTAATTATAAGGAGAGGAAGCTTATCTAAGCTACCTGCATTAGAGTAATTATATAAAGAGATTTATGCCTTCTACTTCTTCGTTTCTAATAGAGCCTTAGTAGCCAATATAGTATTTAGTATAGCGTTCTAAAATAGCCCTATCTTATATATATTATAGATATCCCTTAGCGGATAAGGCTTAATAATTACTTAAAGCTCTACTATACGATCTTCTGCTCCTTCTATATTAGCTAAGGCAGCCTTACCATACTACTTCCTCTTATAAATACCGTTGCGAGATTTAAAGCCTTCTAACCAGCCAAGTAACTACTTTGGCTTAATTATTATTGCCAATATAGGTATTCGTTGCCATAATTAAGTGGCGGCAGTATATGTAAGGTCGCCAGTAATAGGAATACGAGAGTTTTGTAGGCGTTAGTGCCACTTAAAGAGAGCCTCCTCTAAAAGAGGATGTTTGGCAGCTCTCTTTCGCTTTTATATACTTTACCTACGTTATAATATAGCTTAATTAAGCTATTAGAATTTATCGCTTAGTATTTCTAATATTAAGGATTAATTAATATTATAACGGAGGAAGTTACTTACCTAGTAAGTAATCTCTAATTATAGTAGACTAGGGTATTTTTAGTAGTAGGCGTATATTTTCTAACGCTTATAATTAGTAAAGCTATAACGGCGTTGCCTTATAGAATTTTAATATCTTACTATAATAAATAAGATAGAATTAAATATAGAGAGTAAGATCTAAGGGTGATTTTAATGGATTTTAATCGTTATATAATAGATTTAATAGCTAAACTTATAGTAAGCAAAGGTTAAATCCGGCGAATTAAAATCTGCTTATACCGATATTGGTAGTAGGTGCTTAGCGATATTGTTAAAGGTCAGATTATTGTAATATTACACCAAAAAAGGCTTAATTAAGGGGTGTCGATTGTAATGTAGAGGTTATCATTATATACCCTATATCGTATTAAGGAGATTTAACTGTAATAATAATTTTTTATATAAAGGTTATTACTATATTTGTAATTGGCAAACCGTAATAATATATTAAAAATATAATTAATATATATAAATATTAATATATAACCCTAAGTTAAGAATTTACTATAATATAATATAATATATATTGTCATTTTTAAATAATTTTATTAAAATAAAATATATATAATTTTTCTATTTTTTGGCCTAGATATAATTTTACCAATATAATAGTTTATATAAATATATTTTATATTTTATTTAAGAATAATATTACTAAAGTTATTAAAGTTATAAGTTAGGCTAAGAGTGTCTCGCTTCCCGGTACTTGACGTTAACCTTATTTAATTGGTAAGCACAGGCTATATTCTTATTAGACGTAAAGTACTATATTAAGGGATAGTATCTAGATGTTACAGAAGGGTTAAAATACGGCAGTACAAAGGGTGATTTTTGGTGTATTTTAACGCTCCGTTACCACTAAAGCATAAGCTCTTAGACCCTCGGTAGAAAATTCGTTGGGTGATAAGGAGCAGTATGTTAGCACGTGCGCTTAGTGCACGTGCCAACGGTCCGACAGGGAAGGTGCTTGTCGTCAGGCCCCGTGACGCGCTATTGGGTGACTTTAGGTTCTTGGACCATCATAGACTCGACTTCCCCAAGTCCACTAATTCAATTCTACTCACCGTCCACAAAACTCCAATTTTCCCCAGACTCGATAAAGATCCAAAATTTCGGCCATGGCGCTCGCCGCGCCTGTTGTCAAGGACGGCTTCTCCTTCGCCGGCGACTCCCTCTTCGTCGAGGTTAGCAACATGAGCCGTCACCGCCGCGCAAACGTACCAGAACTGCGTGCGATCCTGCGCCCTTCCGATACGGCTGATCACAAGCTCGAAGATCCCGTCGGTCATTGGTGGGAGGCGCAATTGCTTCATTACGGACTCAAGCCCTCGAAAACAAAGGCCGTTGCGAAGACCCGATTGCTCGACGCGCTGAACAAAGGGACTCTGGCAGTGCCGGACCATATCACCAAATTGGAAGCGGAGATGAAAAGGCAATGGTCGAAGATGGAGAGAGAGGCAAAAGCCGAGCTGAAGAAATCGAAGAGCGGAACATCGACCAAAACAACCACGACTGCTACATCCTCCACCACGGCAGGTAAGAAGAGGAAGACCGAGTCTGATGGAAATGCGGCTCCATCCGTGCCGGCAAAGAAATCCAAGCCAACAACGGCCAAGCCAAAAGGTCCTCAGTCCGTCGCTAGTTCCGTCAAGCCGGCTGCAAACAAGCCCAAGTCCGCTACCAAGAAAAAGACGCCGCCGGAGAAATCAGCAGCGACCAAGTCGACGAGACCGAAGTCAAAGGCCAGCACGGCAAAGTCCTCTGCACCCAAAGCCGCAGCTAAGAATAGCAAGCTCGCTACAGCGCAGAGCTCGGCTCTGCCGTCCAGTCCGCCTCGAACAAAACAAACGGCACGCAAAAGTGCTCCAAGTCGAGCCAACCTCCCATTCCTCGACAACTTCTACTCCGATGATTATAGCTCAGATCAAACCGATGACAGCGCCACCAGTGAACCTCCCCCAGACTATGAGAGCGTTATACGGGACTCTGGCCACTCCAGCTCTCAGAACAGTTCGCGCTTGGGCCTCCTCAACGGCCGATATGAGATTGATTGTCCCGATCTCGAGCAATGGGATATGTATGACGGCTATTCCTTCTCGTTGATCCTCACCTTGGAAGGAAACTCGCTCTGGGGCGCCTACGACTTTGGCATGTACAGCGGCATTCTCCACTTGCCTCGACGTCCATACACGGCATCCGACGAGCGCTACGAGTTTAGATGGCGTGGACGAGAGAATAGCGAAGGCGAAATGTCCTTTGGTGACGACAATGTTGGCTGGATCGAGTTCTCAGGTAATGGCGTGATTAGCGGAATGATCAACTGTTATGGAGAAGCCATGTTCCAAGGTCGAAGGGTTAGTGGAGGTCAGACTAGGAGCGATCGAGATGCGCGAAGCATGAGAGATGAGTGGAGTAGCTACAATCAACGAGAGTACGATCGAGAGAATGGGGGTAGGTGGGGCGGCTCAGGATGGCACTAGTTGTATGCCTTCCGAGCACATATTCAGTCATTTACCTTCCTTTGTGCTTCCACAATTTTCATCAAGTTCGGAGCACTCGCCTCTCCGACATCTCCTGCCTTTTAGGATCCCTCATTTAACGTTGAGCTCCTGAATCCAAATGTAGTTGGACAGGTCTAGATTGTACCTAAAATGATACACTATAGGTTGTGATAGAGGAGTGGAAACCAGGCGAGCGAGATTGGTGCCTGCTGGAACTCAAATTCCACGCCTCTCTGATAACAGCTGGAGTAGGGACTCCTGTCCTAGCATCGTGTTGCACACATTCCCACTCAGGAGGAGCTCATCAACGATGCGCGCCTTCTCCTTCCTCTGCTAAATACAAATCTTTCTAAGCAATTTGAGCAAATGGGATGTCATCAGGGTTAAGGAGATCTGTCGTTGTTTCCCATTTCGATCCATGAGTTCTGTGTTTATACTCTAGATTCTAGCTATAAGCAGTCGCCCTTATAGTCTACCATTAACTCCTTTATGGGGTAGTCCCTATCGTCCTAGTCGTACAACTGCGTACCACAGAAAGCACATTCTACAATATCCTCTTCGTTACCCGAGACCAGACGGTAGAACCCGGCAGCGGCGAGTTTCGTCGGGGATAGACGCTGATGGGGCCAGTTGGTGCTAGTATAAGAGCTTACACGGGAGGATATCGTTTTAATGCTAGAGGCTAGGGTTAATAGCGAAGGCGAAGGTATCAGTGGAGGAGATACAGCTAGACATGGCGGGAGCGGTAATTCAGGGGAGCGTAGGGTTAGAGTTAGAGAACGAGAGTATAAAGAAGGCTATAAAGAAAGCTGTAATAGCGGAGAGAAAGTATTTAGGTCGTCTGTAAATGAGACCCTTTTCTTTCTTTTCCCTTTCTTCCCCTCTACAGTTATCGCCCGCGTCTTTGGAGCCATTGTTGGGTTCTTTTATCTGCTTCACGGGGTGGAAGAGGAAGGAGCGGTGCACGCTTACAACAAACCATTGGACGTGTTCGAATGTGCAGCGAACGATATCGGGAGCTGAATGGACGGCGTCACCAGGGCTTTATAACCCATGCTGTATCGTTGGGAGTAATATTAGTACGCGTATCTCGTTTCTTTTTAGCATTAAATGGCTAATACTCCATTGCAAGAATGACACTGGAGGATCAATGATTGATGATTGGACGGTAGCCCCACCAGCAGCAACGGCTGCCTATGGATTATTTTGTGGCTTGGCGAACCGTCAATGTCCTGCAACTGGACTACTTTCGCACTAATTACTTTCGACGGAGGTGTTGAATTCCTTATGGAGGTGACAGTGGTGTAAGTAGATCGTGCCTGGACGTGCCAAGGAAGTAGTGCGCTAGATGTACGTCTAGCAGAAAGTTTCCTATGGCAATTTCAACCCCGAAACGGAAAGACTGGGTTTAAATTTCTGTAGACTACGTTTCTAGTTTTCTCGTGCTTGAGTTATGCAAGAACGATTGCTGGCGCGACAAGTGCTGCGCCTCGTGAAAACCAAAACCCTAGAATCTTCAAAATATGGAGGGTCAAAAAGAAAAACATACAAGAAGCAGCAAAATGGAAGCTTAGAAATTAGTGGATATGAAAAGGGTGTTCAGACTGATTCGTTCCCTTATGAAATATGTGCAGTACATGTCCTTATTTACACCACATTTAATTTCCAAGAACGTGAAATAAGTTACGGAGGGAGGTTTGTGAAAATTGAAATTCTAAAATAAAATGTAGGAAAGGAAAAGCCCATAACGAAGCAGAATAGAGCCTTAAAACTTTGTAGACGTGAAGAAGGCGCAAGAAGTGATTCTTTATCTCGAGCTGAATGCGGTGAACATAGGCTTAGCTCCACAAAACTTCTAGATGACTGGTACGTGAGTTAGCTAGACCTTGGGCAGATTTGGAGAATAATAGTATGGTAATATCCGCGCGAAGGCACCTTTGTAACAACTCGCATGTGTAAATATCACAACAAATTCTCTACCGAACCATCCCCATTCCCACATGAAGACTGTGATTGCAGTGATGTAAGCACATACGGTAAACTGGAATATGCATCCCTAATCCCTCTGGACGAGGGTCTGAGTGTTCTCATGCTCATACTTTAAGCATTGATACTGGCGACTCATCTTAACCTTTAAGCATGCGCTCAATAATTCCCTCTCTAGCTTTACCCGGTGACAAGCCTCATCTGGTAGCTCCGATCACATGTTGTGCATCGCCCTGTACAGGGTGCACAGCTTATATTAGCAAATTTCCTTTTTGAGGGCCCATTCTCACCAGGCTGACTGATGAAAGACGGAAGATGAAAAACGAAAGACGCTCATTCAAGTGTGTGTCACGAAAACCTGCCGTGGCACGGGCAAGACACGGGCTGGTTAGGGGATAGGCGTCGGGGAAAGCGGAAGTTATGAAGGGCTTCACAATCGCTCTTGGCTTTCGGCCTCTTGTCGCAGGGGAAGTCCATCACCATTTATACGGAATCCAGCTCCCTCGTCGATGATCTCTTCAATGATTCGCCGAGCGATATGGTGGAGGGGCGGTTTGGGTGTTCCACAACTTACTTTTGACTTTGGTTCCTGACCCAGAGCTGGTCTGTGCAGAAGCTCCAGCCGAGGGGTGGACTAGGGAGCTTTAGCCAAGCCAAGGGAGGGTAGAGGACTCACAGCTTCATTTCCTTTGTGAGTCCGCCTCCTAGTTTACAGCCTCGTTGCAGCAACCACAAAAGTCGTCCGAGTATTGGCAGATATGGCAAGTGCAGGCAAATGCCATTTTCTCTTACAGTTCACGGGTTGTTGAGCCGTAATGTTAGTTTTTCGCGACGATAAGCCATGATGCCGTCGCACGCCCACTCGCCACCAATGCCCATCAGAGACAGCCTATCCCCTTTAGCATTAGGTCGGAATCATGTGAAACCCTTGACCCTTGTCTCCTAGCCCTTTTCAAAACATGCCATCTCCGTGACCTAGTTCCCGGGCCGCTGCGGCCGCACGAAGAGTCAAGGGCTGCCTTGACTCGAAAGGGTAAATGGCACATGATATCGCGTTGGCGTGTCGGAGCCCACTGGACGCGTTCCAATCAACCACCACACTATTTCCCCACCCTGGTTGCTCAGTGGACTGGCCGCGATAGCTGGCCTCCCAGCTGCTGCATATATATTCCCCTGACTCTTCGCTCTGCAAATCCCATCATTGCCCTCTCTCTCGCTTTGTTCCAGTTGCTGCCTGAGGTTCCTACGTTTGCGTTGCCGTCGTCGTCAACTGTTGCCTATGAACAAACATTTATAAATATTCAACCATCCCCATCATTAAACCTGCATTCCACGTAGCCTCGCGGATTCCCGATACCTCGGCCAACATGTTCGGATCAAACAGAGCCAGATACCAGTCGGAAAGCTTCTCCAAACATCGTGCGAGCAAGTCGACAAGTAAGAAAAATCGCTCGTTCAGAGACTCCGCTTCGACGAAGAAGGTCGAGAAACTTGCACAACAAGCATCACCAAAATCAGCACAAACAAGTCCGACTGTAGGAAGGTGAGAAATTCCTCCGCCATCGATCATGAAGTCCAGATTGCTCACACGTCTAGTACATTAACCAGTGCAATCATCACTCTCTGCATCGGTCGTGAGCAACGTCTTTTCGCTGCTCACGAAGACGTTCTTTGCCATTCGCCTTTCTTTCAAACGGCTTGTCGCGATCAGTTCTTTCAGTCCACCTCCAAGCGTATCGACCTGCCGGACGAAGAACCGGAGATCTTCTCGTCCATCCTAGAATATCTTTACAAGGGCGACTACTACCCACGACTTGAATTTGACAAGCGCCGGAACAGCTGGCAATTGGAAGATGCAGGCAATGGACGGGGTACAGCCGAATCAACCATATTCCACAGTGCCGTGAATGGACCGATTCTTAAAGATACGGTCATCTACGTAAGTTGCGGCTCTGACTTCCTCATCACATAACCGTTAATGACCTAACGTCTCAACGCAGTGCGCTGCAGAAAAGTACGGACTGGAAGAGCTCAAACGCCTTGCCCTTCGCAAACAGGGTCTTCAGTCCGGAATCCAATGTAGCACGATTCTTAGCAGCGCTCGCTACGCTTATGCCAACACTCCCGACAACGACTCAAAGCTACGTGCGCATTATCTTGCCCTCATCATTCGTAGCCGCCACACATTCAAGCGTAGTGGAACGATGCAAAACGAGATGGAAAATGGTGGGAAGCTTTTCTTCGACTTATTTGTGGCGATGGTCAACCACATGGTAAGTTTCAAACGATAGCCTCATTACTCTCCTCACTCCAAACAGGACGAATAATCCGCTAACGCGGCATATAGGATGATGTTGCCAACGCGGCAAAGTAGGAAAATTACACGCACTCGTAACCATCGTAGATTCCTCATGCACCTCTGCTCAATTCCGCCAACCTCCATATCATTTCACCTCCCCTTGGCTTCCCACCTGCACGCCTACACTAAGTATGCGTGCTGCTAATCCCCTCTATCCACTTCGATACATTCGCTCACTGGATCTCGCTCCCCTGCTTTCAAAATCCCTTCCCGAATTTTTAGCAACGAATCCCGCGAAAACGGAACCCGGATCTAATATTCTTGTATTATACTTTACCCTACTTCCGAGCAAGACTATGGCTTTATACCCGGCGTTGTGATTTCGATTCTGGCATTCTTTCTGCCATGTTGTACCATATCGCTTACTGTGTTTTTGTCGCGGTTATGTTTTCATCTTAAGCAGCGAAGTGGCAAAAGCACCCGCTGCATTATGACTCTCTTGTTTTTCGTCTATATCCCTCTTCTACAGTCATGTGTTTTTGCTACAGCGGAGAGGAAGTGTTTAAAATTGCCTCGACCGGAACTGTCGCCCTCTTGCTTTGGATATTTTTGCGGTCATAACGGAGATATTATTATGAAACTCCGAAAAAAAACTTCTTTCTTCATATCATGTTTTTCTTCCTCATTTTGAGCAGTTCTTGCGGTTTTCCCGGCGATTTTGCTTCTTTCTCTCGGCAACGACTTGCTGCAGGACAAGGCATTGATTGTGTACCATGTTTTCCGTATTGGGTTGATTCGGAGGGGGAAGATTACGACATTGATTCTGTGGAGGAATTTTGGGGCTTGGGCAAGACAACGGCTGGGAATTTGGACGAATAGCTAGAAAGCCAGCTCTTCACGCGATCTAGAATGAACTATTCTAACTACCACTGAAAGGGAAGTTTGATTTGATTCGATCACTTCCGCGGCAATCTGTCGTGCTGTAAATCTGATGGGCAGATTGTGTAATTGCAGCACAGTTCAGCGAATAATATGGAACGCATATGTGAGGAATGAGGTTTGCATACTGCTGCTATTCCTGCGGCATGAACGGTAAAAGATTGCCCGATAGTGAGCGAATCGCGTCCGCAGTCCCGGCTGCGAAGAGCTTACCAACCAGCCCCAGCGCCCTCACAAAGAGCTGGATAACCTACCAAAGCCGTGCGCTGGCCTCCGACAAAGTCAAAAGTAAGTTGCACAATTAACGTTGGGGCTAACGACTCAGCTGCAGCGAGGGTCCCACGCCACCGGGTCGCAGGCCAGTAGGGCGGAGGGTCCGGGGCAGGTGTGACTCATGAAGAGGGATGCATGCATGGGTGCTGAAATGCAGATGCGGGAGGCTAATTTAGTGTCGTTTGCAGGTGCCGTTTGCAGGGCGGATGGGGTGCAGAGGGCTGCGGACTTGTCTAAGTGGATGTTTTAGGCGGTTGGAGCGGCGTGGGGTGTGGGATGGTGTGGTGGCAAAGGACGGGGCGGATGTGACTGGTATAGAACCGGTGTGTGGAAAGACTCTTTTCGTTGGTGAGGGATCATAATAGCTGTAGGCGCAGTCAAGGCTGAATGAGGTATATTGCATCTCGGTAATATATAGCCCAGTGTCTATAATGAAAATGGCATGCAGCCCCCATGTGCCGATCTTAGCCAGTCATATCGTGCGACGGGCGCCTCAGACTAGTCGCGTAGCACTTAGGAATCAGACACCTGTTCCTGGAAATGCCATGCCGGCGTTTTTACTGAGCACTACCATAGCGCGTTCACGGGAAATGTACCCTTTCATCAGGTTCTGCAACAAATCGTGTGTTAGCTGACGTATATTTGACTACAGAATGAGAGCGAGGCTTCGTTGTCGTGCAGGTGGCAAGCGTGCGTAAGCGAGGTGACTTCGTATGCCGCCTGCAAGGCATCGGGAGGCCACACTAGGGAATGCTCGAGTGAAGGTACGGCATTGAATAGATGTAAATTGGTGCACGCGAATTTCAGGGGTGCTATAGGCAGTTGGAGAATTGATGTAAGTGAGAAAGGACAGACCTTGTATATCATATTCGCGATCATGCATTCCACCTCATCATCCTCCAGAACCTGCCCATCAACTCCCATGCCCAACTTTAGAGCAGCCGCAAACTCGCCAATAGGGATCCTAGTCCTCCTGATCCGCTCAGCTTCAGTTTGGCCTTCCTTCAGCGGCTCGTAGCCTCCAGCAAGGAAGACCTTTCTTAACAAGTTTCGCAGCGTAACGTCTCGCCCACGTTCTAGGGTGAGGTAGATGCGCCGCTTGACAAATTCGTCTTCGCCAGCTATAAGAGCAGCATCAAAGCCAGCAAGATCGCCGCGCTTAATGCAAGCTGCAACAGGGCTAAAGAGTACTTGGAGGCGAGGGTAGGGTGATAAAAGGGCGGTCGTTGGGAGGGTGTGTTTCGTAATGAGGCGACAGGGGATCAAGTAGGTGAGAATTAGCCTTTTAGTCAAGTGTTAGTAAGACTGTTGCCTACGTTGAAAATAGCCACGTGGTATAGTGTAATTCACTCTTGATTCTTTTGCGCATTCTTGTGACATAACTCCCACGCTTCAGTCAAATTTTTTTCTGCCTGAAACCCAGGGGTGGTGTGTCAGCACTCAACGCCTTGATAGAAATAGATGGCAGGCATACCTGGACATAGTCCTCCTGAAGGAAGGCAACGACTCCTACGTAATATTTGAAGGTCACTTGATGGGACTTTGGGAAGGCTTCAAGGGGTGGCATATCCACTTGGGCCTGTATCGACCGAATGATATTCTTGGAAAGGTTGATGGAGTTGAGCTAGGGCATGAGAGTCAGCATTCATAGTCCTCAGCATCTTGCCTAGGAGACTCGCCTTGAAATGGGTCTTGAAGAGTAGGTTGGCGGTATAGTACGTACCCCATTTTCGAGAATCTTCAATAGGGGCCCTATCATGAAACTCAGCGCCTTATTGCTACACCAATACTACGCACTTTCACTGAACACACCTGTCTCCCAAACATAGAGCGAACATCCTGTTCAACTGTCTTGCGGCATCTTCTAGCTTCTCATTCTTGCCTATTGAACTAACAACGTCGTCCTGATACCCTGCGTTGAATGTCACGTTTCCCTTGACCCTAGCAGATTGCTCGTCCGCCTTGATCGCGAATGTCCGCAAGTATTTACCAGCAAGGTAGAGACAAGGAATTGTCCATGCCGGAAAAACGCCCGAAATATGGTATTTAATGAGGGTATTGGCAACGTCTTTCCAGGCATCATACACTCTGCTCCACTGCGCATCTCTTATTCTGCCTTGATTTGTAGCCTCTTCTGCAGCCAATATCTCGCCCACTGCTTTCCAGTAGTTGACAAAGACATCATTCCAAGCAGAGCTTTCTGCGCGGGGCAATCTAAGGGTGTCGTTATATTTTATAGCATAGCGGATATCTCCATCAACCTGATGTGCTTTCGAGCTGCGGTAGAAAGCATAAAGACGGCCGGCATCGTGTTCCGGGGCGATTGGGCTTATTGTTGCTGCCAGAGCATATCCATTGCCTTCGGTGATGGCACGACGGAAATCTGCGAATACTTCCTCCATTTCAGTGGGCGATTAATGTTGAATGGCGACCGGCAAGATATAGATGTATAGTTGAGTATTCGGAATCGCCATGAGGCAATACTCTAGTGAATTCAAGACATTTTTCCGGACAATGGAATGTTCGGCCTTCCCGCAGAGATCAAAAAGACATCTCGGCAGGTTTAATTGGTTTGCAGAGCCCTCTCGGCTAAGTCCTTGGCGTTGCGCACTCAACACTCGTCTGCAAAAGTTTGGACGACGACATTGAAGCAGACTACCGACCCCGTTCGACCACCAGCAACAATCAAGGTATGGCAGCCTCTTCCTCAAATATTAGAAATGATACTAATCTTGAATAGATGGGTAAGCATTTCATTTCTTTAGACCCGGAGAGAAATAGACATGGCGATTGTTGCGCCAGGACCTGTGACATATTCCAGCAATCCCGCAATTTCAGACGCCCAACAACTCAATAATAGCACCATATATTCTGGGAACTTCAGGGTACCTGGGGAGCAATAGCTTTAGATACTAGAGTTTGATTGAAGGAGGGATTCACCGATCGAACATCTCGCAACGGACGCTCATGCGACACAATGCCAACACTACAACGTTAACCACATTGGAATTATCATCATATCATACCGACTCAGATTCTGTCACTAATATCACTAGCCACAATTGCCGCTAGAGAAGAGAAAATTAATTTTAATGGGAAAAGTATACAATACTGACGTTTGAGTATCAGGTCGTCTCCAGGAATACCAGGTCATCGGGCGCCATCTACCCAGCGAGCCCAACCCTACCCCTAAGCTCTACCGGATGCGCATCTTTGCTCCCAATGATGTCGTTGCCAAGTCACGATTCTGGTATTTCCTCGGAAAGCTGCGAAAGATCAAGAAGGCGAATGGCGAGATTGTCTCACTCAACCAGGTACGCTTCACAAACCAACTTTTGTTTTTGATGGATGCATGGCATTTATTACTTCAAGCTAATAGCAATACTAACATGATTACTGAATTAGATCCACGAGAAGCGCCCCCAAAAGGTCAAGAACTTCGGTATATGGATCCGCTATGATTCGCGCTCCGGCACACACAATATGTACAAAGAGTACCGCGAGATGTCACGAACGGATGCTGTTGAGGCTCTCTACCAAGACATGGCTGCCAGGCACCGTGCTCGTTTCAGGTCGATTCACGTATGTTATAGGCTGATGTTGCAAGAGATTTTCAACGTCACTGACTTTTTGTTACAGATCCTCAAGGTCATTGAGATTGAGAAGACCGATGACATTCGCCGCCCATACATCAAGCAACTCCTCACCAAGAACCTGAAATTTCCTCTTCCTCACCGTGTTGGTCGGAGCACCAGCAAAAAGATCTTCTCCGCACACAGGCCCTCGACTTTCTATTGAAGCGTGTTTTTCCTCGTTGGCACACCGGATTGTGAAGGATGGACTGGCATACTGGGGTATTTTCGGCATTGCTTCAAGACGAATGGAAGTATATTAGGAATAAATGAAAAGCCCTACGAATACTTCGCTTGAAAGACTTTTATGATGATCCAATCGAATTTTCGATTTATATGTCACTAGTATGTATCCACCCAACAGTCACCTTACTTGCCCAGCCAAGCCCTTCAAAGCTTAGGCTTCGCGCCACTTTTATCTGCCTTTGCCCTCCCGACAACGTCAATTAGCATCCACCATGGATAAGCTGCTAGAGCACTGTTCTCCATTGTGCCACTAAATTGTGCTAGCCTCTTCTCCCAGAGCGACTTAACGCCCCCCTTGTTGTCTTTGCCAAGAGATCAATTACCAAATTTACATTGAACGAAATAGCATTTGGGCTAACTTACGCGAGTAATACATCCTCCAGCTTGTCACACAACTCACTGAACAGGGTCCGTTTATCATCTGCCCTATATGTAGCTCCGGTGGTGACAAGATACATGGCGCGCAAGTGCTCAATTAAGCGCAATAGGAAGAAAGAGGAGCAAGCTTCCATGACTAAACCACGACGAGCGAACAAGAAGCCTATTTTTGCGGATCGATAGGCGACTCTTATGTTCATGGGTAGGGTCATGGTGATACCAACACCGACGGCCGAGCCTGGAGGGCGCCGATGGTGGGCTTGCGGCAGGAGTTGATTGCGAGGGTTACTCAAGCCCCTCTATACAGTGGAGAAAGTCAGACATACATATATAGAAATGCAATTGGTGCTATAATTGACGGCTAGGAATGGACTGGTTGCTTGGATTTTATTGGAACTTCTGATGCACCCGCCCATCCCGATGTTCATTAAGCGGTTCCTGGCCTTCCACAAATCCTTGTTCTAAATCTACGCCCGCGCAGAATATCCTGCCATGTCCAGTCACAATAATGCATTTAACACGGTCATCAACATCAAACATGCCGAAAGATTCCTCCAGCTCCAACATCATCTTTATGGAGAACGCATTGTGTTTGCCTGGCCGGAAAGGGTAAGGATTATAATGGGTGTAGGTGTGGCAGATGGTTCTGGGTAATGGGTTGTACGGAGGAAGAGGGTTATCCCTTGCATTGATATTAGCGTCCTGAGAGCTGTGCTCCGTGCGCACCAATCAGTAAGCTGCATACGCAGGCGATGAATCGTTCTGCCAGATCACCGAGGCCTCTTAGATGAGGCCGCGAATGTGTCAAATTTCATATATATATTATATATACTATGGTACCCGGCCAAAGTTTTGTACATTGTCGGTGCGTTGCAGGGGTTCCTTGCAGAGCATTTTACACCAATAAGAAAGCCTGTTTGTATAGAAAACATGAACCTTCTTAATTTTCCTCTTTTTTTCATTTGCCGCAAAAATGTATTAAAAATCAGCCACAGGCCACCCAACCCCCCTGCAACGCACCGACAATGTACAAAACTTTGGCCGGGTACCATAGTAGAGCTTTATTCTTTAGTGTTGAGTCGATCTATATCATTGGAAATGTAATTGCGGACCACCTTGGTGGTGTAATTAGTTGATAAAGTTATCTATTTACTGCTTGACGCAAGGAAGTTAATGTTCTTGATCGCGCGCACGGGCCATATATCTCAGGACGCAATACAAGGGAAGGGGCGTGGTGGTATTGTTGCGAACGGGATTCTGCAGTAGATTGTATGATGAGAGGTTGAGTGAGCAATAGGATTTTGGATTAGCTATATAGCTACATGGCGGGCTTGTGTAGGAGTTCGTGATTATGTTTGGGAAGAGTCCGAGGCATCTGAACCGCTCGTGATGTGCCCTCTTGGTTTCCCTTGCGCCAGGTCTAACACGCCTGGAAAATCGGTTCGAGAGTTGCGACTCTCAGCGCTGAAGGATCTTCTGGAATATCTCGCGAGTCCCAGACATAAGTGTGCATAGCAAATTTATTGACCCGAGGTACGAGTGGTCTATACTTTCAGGTGTTCAAATTTTCAAACCCTGCCAAGCCAGCTTCTAATTGGTTAGAAAAAAAAACGCGGGCGGTATCTACCTGCAGAATACACGTGACGAACACCAAAATATTCAACATCTCACTATCAGCAAATTAACCTTTTTGTTGACATCTCTATCAATACTACTATACGCGTCTTAACTATGGTAGAACCTGCTTTAATTAAGTGTAGTAAGTGCTGTTTAATACAACCCTGTATTAATTTTATTAAAAACGGCCTATCTATTAAGCTTTTAAAGTAATGTTAATCGTATTAGTTAAAGGTGCGTTTTCCCTATATATTACTTCTACTTTTACTTACTTTCCTAGGGCTCTAAATATAATTTAAATAGGTAGAAAGCAGAGCTTGGTTCTACTAAGACTCGTCCTATAAAGCGCTAGCGAAATGCTTTACCTAAAACCGATACTGAGGACGTCTTCTTACCTCGCGGCTAGAACAGTTAAGATACCCCTAAAATAGCTTAACGGCGGAAGATAATTAGGGTAATACAACGGGAGCACCGCATTCTTGATCGGCAGGGTGAAGCTTACTCGCCTACTCCTCTGCTATATACTATAGATGAAGCTCTATATAGTAGTAGAGGCGCTCTAAATAACCTAAATGCGTCCTTGCCGGAACTAGCTCCTACGCCTACTCTACCGCCAATACCTACTCTACTGCTAATACCACCTTCCTTACGGCAAGCTCCAACTACGGCCACACTACTACCTATTTCAGCTGTCGATTGGGAGCGAATTAAGAAGTTTAGGAGTATACTATAGGCTAAACATATAGAGACGTGCAGTTGCTATAAGGAGCGGTGGTTCCAAATAGGCCTAGCTATAGAGGGTAACAATATAGGTGTATATAAAGTTTATATTAAGGACGCCAACAGCCTTAAAGATCTAACCCTTCCTTCCCTATTTAGTGAAAGCAACGAG
>Ga0307515_10006039_pt1 | contig 24352 bp, 4 predicted proteins | sample 17_EM_MG_FD_194513 | JGI IMG/M metagenome (GOLD analysis project Ga0307515, IMG submission 194513) | Populus trichocarpa ectomycorrhiza microbial communities from riparian zone in the Pacific Northwest, United States - 17_EM | ecosystem: Host-associated > Plants > Roots > Unclassified | place... | reverse complement strand
TAAGGACATAACCTAGCAGCCGGAAAAGGACCTAAAGGGTTACGAATAAGCTATATAGCGCTTCTATAAGCAACACCCTAAGAAGCCAGGACCCCTAGATTGGGCATAAGATAAGGAAAAGTTACGCTAAGGTCGTGGCCGACCACCGTATTAAAAATTTATGGTAGTTAAGATGTTATAGAACTTTAACCGCCGGTTAAAGTTATTTAATTAGTTAGAATTCTCGCCAAGAGCGCTACGCGCTAACTTTATTTATTAAGCCGACTAATCAGGATTTTTAATATTTTTGCAGCAAAAACAGGTGGTCCCGCGTACTGCCTATTTAAAGTTACTTATTCGGTTTAGGGACCAAACCTTCTAGGGAGGAGAGTACTGTCACGGCACTAACCTAACGCATACTATTCCTACTGTTAGCTGGCCCACCACTAGCGCCTTGGCGGCTGGCCCTACTATTTATATACAATACCCCCTTTTACCTTCTTCTCTTCTTTATAGCACAACGTAGTTATTTAGTCTACTTCATTACAGTACTGTAATAAGTAGCGACTACTTTAGGAATAAGTAGAGATACTAGTATATAGGATACTAACTTACAGCTTATTATAGTAGGTTAATTATAAGAAATAGTTAATTAATTAATAGATAATAATTAAATACTTAAAGAATAAATTAATAGAATTAGAGCAGTAAAGGTTAAGTTACTATTAGTTAAGCGATTCTTAGGGGTGAAGTTAAAGCTTAAAGGGTTTTTAGTATAAATGCGCTTTAAGGTAATATAGGAAGGTATAAAGCTCACTACGCTAATAGACTAAGTAGTCTACACGGGATTATTCCTAATAGGAAAAGTATATAAGTGGTTTAAACTTTACTTTACTAAGATATAAGAGTATAAAGACACGATTACTAATTTAGAAGTTAAGTATATATTAAGCTAGAATAGATTTATAAACTAACTTATATAAATATTTAGAAACCTAGAGGTAATAACTATAGCAGAATGGAATCTCTAAAACCTTATATAATAAACCTTAGCAATTAAGTATATAACATAGTTTTAAACAATAGCTATATAGGTTAAGTAGAATAATAAGGCGCTTATAGCATAGTATAAGTAAGGACTTAAAGTAAAAGTCTAGGATATAATTATCCTAATATATTAGCAGTAGTATAACTACTAAAAAGATATATAAACGAGATGGATAAGATAGTACGGAAGGCGCCAAAACCGATTAAGCTATAAAATAAAGGGTAACTAAGTTATATAGCTAGTTACGTTACAAGTTTAGAACGTAAAAATGTAGGAATATAAGAATATAAGACGTACTAACATATTAACGTACTAACGTACTTAGTACATTTCTTAGGCGCAGTATTGTGTATTTAAAGGACTATAGTCCCTACCTAGATAGTTCTCTTCTTTATAGTAAATCTTAAAATATAATTAGAGTTAATCTATTAAGCAACCTACTCTATTAGTTATTATTATATTATTAACTTCTTATTTACCTATATACCTAGCCTATTAATAAGTCCACCGTAGTTCCTATTATAAGGCTTCGTTACACTAATAGAAGATGCGGATATACTTAGAAAACTTATAGATTAGGCGATTAAGATTAATAATAAAATTTATTAGAGAGAGCAAACCAAAAAAAGGGTAAGATAGAGTTATATAGTTATATAAGGCGTAAATTACGTAATAATATAGTTAGAATTAGAAACTATAAAATGTTAGACTAGAGCTAATAGACCTAAGAGGTACTAAAAAATCTAGAAGATAAAATAAAAAACTATAGAAACCTAAAGGTTAAGGATTAAGTAATTATAGGACTAAAGAGCAGAGGTTAAAATAGGGATCTTAGTAGTAGAAGACGTTTAGGTAGACTCTATAATAAGAAAAATAGCTTAAAGACGGAGCTTATATAAACTATAGAAAATAGGATTATTTTACTAAAGACTATAAAAGTAGTTAAGGGAGCTATATAGTGGAGGGAATAAGACTAGTAGATAATATATATATATAAAGGGATAATAATATACTATAAGGAATAAAGAAATGTTTAATTAATAGTTTTACGTTTTACTATAATAACGCATACTAAGTTTATAAGGACGCTAAATACGGCGTAAGCTATTAGCTATAAGAGCCTAGGTTAAGAGGACTCTAGGGCATAAGAAAGTTAAATATAAAAAAAAGATTAACTCTATAAACTAGATTAGGACGAAGACGGTATATATAGCTAGTAGTTAGCGGAGAAAGTTCTTGCGTACTAGTTTTACTAGGTAATAGGATTTAAGGATTAAAATAATTAGACTATTAGTAGCGATTATAAAAAGAAATAAGTAACTAACTAAAAGTATATATAACTTAAATACGTAATAAAGGTAGAAGATAATTTTACTATAGAATAGGGAATATTAGTAAGGGCTAAGGCTCTACTAAATATAATATCTATCGCTTTATAAGATATAAGGGAAGTAGAATAATAAGCCACTTTAGCACTTAATAAAGGCAAAAAACTAAAGGTATAAGACTCTTAGAAAGAGACAAGTAAGATTTAAGATTTTAATAAATAAATAAGAACACAATCCAGCTGTCTGTAAGGATGGATTAGAGCAAGAAATATAGTGTAGAACTTTTAAAGTAAGATAAGTAAGATTTAAGACTCTTAAGATAAGATAAGAATACTACTAAAGCCTAGTTAGACTAAGGTAGAAGTATAGCTTAGAATTAAGAATTTTATAGAACTAAGACTCTAATATTAGGATAAGGACTATTAAAGAAATTGCAAGTAAAACTTAATAGTAGGATTAAAAAGTTAATACCTTGGTTAGAGAGCATGAAGGCTTTAACCTATTAGTAAGAAAGAAGCCAGATAAAAGTAATAAAGAATTTAGGAAAAGAATCTTTATATGGCAAAAGTAGATGCTAAAAGTAACGGACTATTTAGGAAAGAGATTACCTATATAAAGGGTTACTAATAGACTTAAGGTAGGTATACTAAGAGTAAAATAGCTAACCAAATTAAAAGAAGAGGATCTTAGAATCTTAATTAGATTTAAGGAATAATATATAAAAGGCTATTATAATAGAGTAATAAGAAGATACTTCCTTATAGACAAACTATATATACTTAGGGAGCTATACTAAAAGTGGTATAGGTAGCAATATAATAATAAATAGGAAGACTTTTATATATAGTTAGATAAATAAGTTATCTAAGACTAATTAATTATAGAAAAAGGTATAAACTATATTAAGGGAGCTTTAATTATAATATTAAAGGATCTAAAAAGTAATTAGAGGACTAAAGAAGTGAATAACGTATTTTAGTACCTGTAAACAAAGTAGCAATATTTAAATTAGTGTAGTAAAGGTTTAAACTTAAGAATAAAAATAAGCTAAGAGTTAACCTAAAGCACCTAGCATACTATATATTGGTATAGATTGTATATATTGATAATATATATAATATACATAAAAATCTAAAAGAGGAGAATTAGAAGTACCTTATAAGAATATATTAGGCGCTAGATAAGTAAAAATATAGAAATACTAAGTATATATATAGATAATATTTAGTAGAAATCTAAAAGTTAGAAGACTTAATACTTTAACTTAAAAAATTCCTTATAGAAGAATGCTTAAATAGATAATAGTAGTAGAAATGCCTGGAGAATATATATTTATAGTTGTATAATTACAGCACCTGTTGTACCAACCGCGTGCTTACGCGTTCGGTACACCAAGTACGTATTTACGCGTTCGGTGCACCAACCACCCGCTTACGCGTCTGGTGCACTCCTGAAGCACTGACTAATTAGGGAGGAGGTCGCATCAGTATATAGACTACGTAGTCTGCTTCAATACAAGAGACAGTTACCACCATCCCAAAGAGCATACGATACTATACGTATTTCGTGCCCCGGGATATAACTTACTTGTACCATTAAGTTAGTACAAACAATAGTATATTAAAGATAAAAAGCGAACTAGGTATTAGCTAAAAAATAAGCTAAGTATAATAGGATTAAGTAGCTAATAGTTAGAAAAAGTAGAGGTCTATAAAACTAAAGGGGGCTAGTAATAGAGCCTTAAACCCTTAAAGAAATTTAAAAACAACACCTAAATCTATAAGTTAAATAGTAAGATTAATAGTTTAAAGCACTAATAGATAGTAAAGTAATTAGGAATCATATTTTACTAATAGTAGTAAAATAGATAGGACTTCCTTATAGATAAAAGGAGCACCTATATTTACTAGTTATAATTTTAGGAGATCTAATAGCCTATAAAGGAGGTATTATTAATTTTAAAATAAAACCTATTTAAGTAACTATTAGGACGGGATAAGGCAGTATTAGGAATGCCTTAGCTGTAGGAATATAATTTAAAGATTAATTAGATTACAGGTTAAGTTAATATTAAAGATACTTAATAACGCAAAATTTAATAATAAATTAAGTTAGTATAGTATTAAGTTGGAGCAATATATAAGGAGACTAAGTAAGGCTTAAGTTATTTACCAAAAAGATACTCTAAGTATAATAAGAAGCTATAGAGCCTAGAAAGTAAAAAGTTATTAAAGTATATAGTATAAGACTATAAAATAGAGTTGGAACTAGGAATAAGTTTAAGGTTTTTTCTAATATATAAGTTAACTAAAGAAGAGTTAAGAACACTTAAAGAGTTTATCTAAGAAAACCTATAAAAAGGATATATTAAACTATTGTAGTTATTAGTAGAATATCTAGTACTATTTATACTAAAGAAAAACGGCAAGTTTAGGCTGTGTATTAACTATAAATAGTTAAACAGCATTACTAGTGTGGGAGGGAAGGTCTCTCTCTTATTAAGAATTTACGGTACTATCGGTTTATCGGTTGGTTATCGTTAGTAAAAATTAGTAGGAAAGCAGTTAGTAAGAAGAAAAGAAAAAAGTGTATTGTGTATCTAAAACTATATATCTATTATACCTATCTAAGATATTAAAGACTCTAAGGACGTGGACCAATCTATATATCTATAAAAGGCCTATACTCTCTTAAAACTATACCTAAACTAGATATTAAATCTTAGTAGGCCAATTTACCCCACTATATACCTCCCCTACTTAAGTCGTTGTCCTTTAACGACTTCTAAAACTTTAAAACTCCTTATTTTCAAAATAAAGATATAGTAGGTAACTGTATATATTCCTTACCCTTACTATAAACCCAAAATAGTAAATAAGGAGACTCCGTTTTGGTTAAATAAGACTACTTATATCTGCCTAGTAGGGTAGTATAAGAGGTATTAGACTAACGGCTTTTAGATAATATAGCTCTTTTATATCCTTCTATTTACTTAATTCTATCCTATAGTTCTTTAGGCAACTCTATATAACTCTATCCTTTTATAATAATAGGGGGCACTCTACTTAGATCTACCGCAATAGTTAAAGGATTGATTCTATTATTAACGTAGTAGAAGTATAAGCGACTATTAAAATGCTTTATTTCAGTTATATATATAAGCTAAAACGTATCCTTATAGTTTTTAACAGCCCTAAAATAGTAGGAATATATAAGGGATATTATTGCGGATACTTTAGGTTACCCTTAGGACAACCCCCGGACGCCCCTTAGATAGTCACCAGTTACGTACCGGAGGCATATACCTATAGTATATAGTCTTTACAATCCCTAAGGCCTTACCTCCTTAAGGATTCGTCTCTCTTACTAATATATCCTGTTCTAATCGCGTCCTTATAGCCCCCTATCTACAAGATCCCCTTATATTTAAATCCTTCCTACTCTCTTTTAGAAGGGTAGTCGGCTTTAAGGACTAGATTGTTAATTTATATCTTTTATTTATAACTACTATCTTTCCCTTAAAATCTTGCGATAACTTAAATGGAAACTCCACGGATACCTTATAGAAAGCCATCGCGTAAAGGCAGGAAGGTCCCTCTAATAGCGAGAGATTGCGATAATATAACCCTTTGGGTAAGATGGTTAAATAAGCCCTAATACCTAGATACTCTAGGAGCTTAAAAACTTTCGTATACTTACAGTTACTGGCAACGCTAAGGAAAATATAGACACCCTCTATAACGGTTATAATATTACTAGAAAGTAGCTAGAACCCCTTTAGCCCTACCTAGGCTAATTAAAAGATTAAGCGCTAGAGGTAACTCTAAGATCTTCCCCTAAGCCAAAAATGCCAGAGGAATACACTAATATATTTAACTAGGGAACCAACTAGAACTCTCCCGGAAGACCACCAGCCTATAATCGGCATAGTAGTGGTATATAGACTGCTTACGAGCCAAGTAGGCCTACCCCTTTAGGTAATCTAAACTAACCACTAACTTAAGACCCGAGCCTCGTTGGGAAGCCTATACTAGCTACTAGTACTAATACTACCTCTAGAGTAGGAGCTTCCCTAAGCCCGAGTTCGGAAGGTTAAGAGCCCTATACTAATCTCCTTTAAGATAGATATTAGAAAGCTGTTATAAGGCTCTTAGAAGCTATATAGGAGGAAGCTACTAATAAATATATTAGAACCCTTTAAGGGCAAATCTATATTTAGTAGGGTTTAATCTAAGCTAGGCAAATTCTTTTATAACCTAGTTAAGGTTAAGGGCTTTCTAGAGGCTATTTAGTACCTACCTAAGAAGGTATAGAAGACTTAGAGAGTTATCTATGCTATAAATGGAAAAAGGATATAGACTAACTGGCTAAGGCCTCTAGTAGTCTAAAACTCCGCTATAAACCCAACGCCTAGCAGTTAGACGATTGGGTTCGTAAGGTAGATAACTTCTTTAAGATGCTAATAATATAAGATAATACTAAAGAGCGTATATACTAGATTATTAGTAAGATTAAAGACTAATAACTAAACTAAATTGCACTTAATTAGCTTAATACAAAGCAAATTACTATATAGCTATAGCTGTAAACCTTCCTAAAGAAATAGACTTAAGATCCGTATATTATATAATATAATAATATAAAGCTATTCTGGAATGGGATATAGCTTAACTGCTATAACTTCCGCCGGTTTATAAACTTTATAGAAACTTATGCTTAATAGATAGATCTAAAGCCCTTTAAAAATAAAGACTGTAGCATTTATAAGAAGGAGAAGATCGGGTTTATCTAGGCTAGAATTAAGCTAGTAATTTATAATAAAATAAAGCGTATAGGAGCCCTATCGCGGATTACTATATATACGGATTTTAAATGAGTAGTTTTAAACGCTAAAGATATAGTAAGGAACTAGACCTCTTCCAATAGGAAGTTAGGGGGTTACTAAAAGCGCGGGCACTCTAGTAGTAATATAAGGCAGGCCTAACCTTTAAAGAAGCCGTTCTTAAAGAAAACTTTAAAAAAAAGTTAAAGTTAGGAATCTTAAATAACGGGATAGACTCTTAGGGCCAACTTAATACCTATCTAGCACCTTTATAGAAATACTTTAAGAAGTTAAAAGAAAACTCCAGAGGTAGATTTTATTAAAAAAAATCAATAGGGTAATAACCGCACTAATAATCTAAAAAAAAAAGCCCTAGTTATAGACCTCTCTTAGCTATAACTAGGGCAAGATATAGAAGAAAAGACTCTTCGTATTGCTGTTAAGCTACAAATAACACTCCCTATAAGTAAAATGTATTAGTTCCAAGCACTATATAATAGCGACGCTAAAATTAATTTTATACGATATAATTTAGTAAAAAAGTATAAACTTATCCTATTATAAAGGTAGTGGAAACCTATTATAGGCTTCCTAAATAAGTATTAGATTAAACTATATAGTGCCTATAAGCTTATAGTGTTAGTGGCTAATATATATAACTGCACTAAAGTAGTTAGCCCGCAACCCTTCTAGGCGGCTAACTTTATAGGTTATAACTTTATTCTTAGATACACTTAGCTTATAGAAGTAGATTTTAAAATACACTTTAAGATAGGAGCCTTTAAATAGTAGAACGATAAAGATTTAGAAGGGCGTATATTACTAATAAGCCTAAAGGATATCCTAGAGAATGTAGCCCTAGGTAAAATAGTATACGCTTTATACCTAAAGGAGTATCAGATCTAACTCCTATTTAATAGTAAGATAGGTATAGAGCCTAGTATAGGCAATAACCCCTTTATAACGGAGACCTTATAGGGAACTACTAAATAGGTCGCGGAGATATTATAGGGAGGCGGCGATCTTAAGGATCTTATAAGATACTTTAACCGTTATAGGTTACTCTAGCTTAAGCAATATATAGAGAGTATACTACGGCATCTCGAGCGCTATATTAAGGATTTCCCTACCCTTTTACTAGTTACCGTATAAAACGGTATAATATAGAGTGGCAACTATATACAAGCAACTACTATAGCGTATAATGCTGCCTATAAGCATTTTAAGGGAGCTTTAGGACCTACCTAATAACAATATAAAGGACAAACGCAACCCCAATTTATTAAATATTCTAGTAGGCCTAAGGGACTTATTAAGGGTATTTTTGGGTAGGAGAGCTAAAGTCCTACCGCAGAACTTAGAGTATAATTATATAATTAATTTAGAAGAAGGTAAATAACCGCTAAACCTTTTTATCTATAACCTCTCGTGTAAAGAGCTTAAAATCCCACGGGAGTACCTTAATAGGTTACTAAAAAAGGGGTGGATCCAGCCTAGTAAGTCGCTGGTAGGTACGCCGATCCTCTTTATCCCAAAACTAAATAAAACTATAAGGCTATGCGTAGACTATCGTGGTCTTAATAAGATTATAATTAAGAACTATTACCTACTACTACTAGTTAGTAAAATGCTAGATTAACTATTTAGGGGAAAGATCTTTATAAAGCTAGATCTATAAGATGCCTATTATAGGCTCCGTATTAAAGAAGGGGATAAGTAGAAGACCGCTTTTAAGACTTAATATAGCCACTTTAAGTATCTAGTAATGCCTTTCGGGCTAGCCAATACGCCTATAATATTCCAATTATATATTTATAGAGCCTTAGGGGGACTAGTTAACCGTATATACGTTATCTATTTAAATAACATCTTAATCTACTTAGAAGATAAAAATTAATATAAGTAATACGTCCGCGAAGTGCTAGAACGCTTAAATAATTAGGGCCTCTACGCCAAGGCGTTAAAGTATATCTTTAATACTAAGCAGGTTACGTTCCTGGGTTATATTATAACGCCTATAGGTGTAGTTATAGACCTAGTATAGGTATAAACGATTTAGGAGTAGCCAGAGCCAAAGAGCTATTAGGATATTTAAGTATTTCTAGGCTTTACTAATTTCTATAGGCGCTTTATTTATAACTACTCGGATATTACCTAATACCTATTTAACTATATTATAAAAGCTTCCTAAGACCTAATCTAAGAAGTAAAAAGCTTAAAGGCGGTAAGGAAGAAAACTAAAAAGGGACTAACTAAATGGTATAAACTATGGTTATAGCCCGGAAATATTTAGAAGGCCTTTTAGGAACTTTATGTAAAGTTTACAGAAGCTTTATAGCTGCGGCATTTTAACCTAGATTAGCCATTAATAATAATTACTAATATATTAAATTTTACCTCTATTAGTATCCTATTATAACCTAATAGGCATTTAGACGCTACCCAGCTCTACTAAAGACTAGTAGTATTCTATAATAGAAAATTCTAGGGGCCTAAAGTTAGGTATTATACCCACGATAAGGAACTGCTGGCTATAGTTAACTGCTTTAAATAGTGGCAATATTACCTTAAGCACGCAAGCTATACCACTTATATACTCTTAAATTATTATAATTTACGCTACTTTATAACTATAAAGGAGCTTATACCTTAATAAGCTAGATAGGCAGAGGAGCTTATATAATTCAATTTTAAGATTAAATATAAGCTAGGGGAAAACAACCCTGCTAATAAACCGTCACGACGGCTAAACTATACTGAAGGCTTTAAAATAGGAGAAGGAAAACAGATAATAGATATCTTGCTCCCTACATTATAGAATAAACTCTAGGTGTGGGATGCTTAAGTACCTATAGCTCTATATACTAAGTCTTAGGCGGTATAAGCTCTATTAGTTTCCACTAATATTCTAGCTAGTACCTAGTCCGTTACTAATAAGGGTCTAAATATACCTAAATAGGACGTCCCTAATATATTCTTGGAACCTAGTAATATACCATTCCTAATTGCTAAGCTATCCCCTTAAACTAATAGCGAAGCTATAAAGTAATCGGAACTCAGAGCCCTGTAATAACTAAAGAACTTTAACCTTATAGCGGCCTTTCTAATATATGTGCATTAAAGAGTTATAAGATCTATAGTACTATCTAGTCTTATACTTAAAGCAGTATAGAACAAAATAGCTTTTACTTAGAAACTATCTAAAAGGTTAATGGATTTTATCCATAAGGTGTAATAAAGGGACGCTTTCTATACTATCCTTAATATAGAAGTAGACCGGAAACGTAATAGAAAGGAAGCTACTAAGTGCTATTATTAGGAACTAGACCTAATGGGCCTACTATATAGAGGTAATAAGGTTTAGGTGTTATAAGAAGTAAATCTACAACAGAAGATTCTTATAAAGAATTACGATAATCCTTTAGGCGGCCACTATGGTTAAGTAAAGACAGTGGAATTACTTTAGCGTAAATACTATTGGTTAAGGCTTAATTAGGAAGCAAAGGAGTATATTAGCTATTGTAAGAAGTGTTAAGTATATAAGATCCGCAGGCACAAGCTATAGGGTCTACTTAAATTAGTTCTCCCCGCTAGTAAGCTATAGTAATATTACGCTATAGACTTTATTACGGATTTTCCGCTATCTAAAAATAGCTAAGGATAAATATATAATTTGGTCCTTGTACTTATTAATATGGTTTTAAAGTACGTCTAATACCTTTCCGTTAATAAGATAATTAATATATAAGCGCTAGCTAACCTAATTAAGGAGAAATGCTTTCTTAAAGTAGATTAGCTGTACTCTATTATTATTAATAGGGGCAGCGTCTTTATAAGCTAGTACTAGCCGGACCTATACTTCCATTTAAAGATAGACTACCGTTATAGTATAGCTTTTTATTTATAAATGGATAGGTAAATAGAACGCTAAAACTAGGAACTAGAGTCTTACCTATAGATATATTTAAACTACTAGTAAGACAACTGGTGTAAGCTACTTCCGTATGCGGAGTACGCTTATAATTTTAAGTAATATGCATTATATAAGTATGTACTAATCTAGATTACCTATAGCGTTTAACTATTTAGGTTTAATGGTATACCTAATAATTACTAGCTAAGGCCGTATAATTAGTTATAGGATCTTACTAAGAAGTTTAAGGACATCTACTAGAGAGTATAAGGATACCTTTAGGAATAGGAGGAGTAATAAAAGTATGCAAAGCAGAGCCTATAAGATGCCCAAGAGCAGTAGAGACTTTGGTATAACTATAAGCACTAAAATAAGCATTTCGGAGTAGGCGATGAGGTTTTATTACGTTTAACGAATATTAAGACCTGTTAACTATTAAAGAAGCTTAATATAAAATACCTAGGCCCCTTTTAAGTTAAGGAACGAATTAGTAAGCTAGCCTATTGTCTCTAGCTACTCCTATCTATAGCCTATAAACATCTAGTATTTTATATAAACTTACTAGAGCTATAGTATAGACCACCGCTAGAAAAGAACTTCCGTCTAGGCCTAATTAAACACCCTAAGGTAGTGGGCGAGCGGTATGAGGTTAAAGCTATACTATACTATAACTCTGTTAAGAACAAGCTTTAATTTAAAGTTAAATAGCTAGGCTAGCCTTCTAAGGACTCTATATAGGAACTAGAGGATTACCTTAATTATTACAAAGATATTTTAAAAGAATATTGGGACTAAGGTCTATAATCTATAAGTTATAGAAAGCGCTCTAATACTATAGTGTTATCGCGACCTATAAAGAAAGCTCGCGAAAAGAGTAAATAGGTTAAATTGGATATAGAACGGATAGGCTCTAGAAACTATAGGGATAGGGCTACAGCCTAAGGTAGAATAGGTCCTTAGCCTTTTTACGTATATAGTATACAGTTAATAGGGTATTTTGCTAGAATTATATTCCCATTTATTAATCTATATTAGGAATATTGTTTTTAGGGCTTCTAAGCCCTTCCTAAAAGCCTTATAAGGCCTTTTTAAGCACTTAATTAAGGTCCTTGTTTGCTACTATATATAAGAATAAATTCTAAAAGTCTAAACTACAAATACCCAATCTGAAAAGCCACTATGCCTTATTATTAGGAGTAGGATTAGTATCTATTAGGCTACTAAGTAATAGCTAATAAGAATGGGATCTAGACCCCTTAGTAGGGGTATAAGTAGGCATAAAAATAGGGGTAGGACGATAAGGTATAGCTAGAGTAGAGACTCTTAAACGCTTAACACTAATATTAGGTCCAAACTAATACTAATAAAGCTCTTACGGCGTAAGCTTATAGTTAATAAAGATACACTTAAGCCTAGAATAAATAGAGATATTATCTGGCTAGTATAATCCAGAACTACTAAGACCTTACTATAAAAACTGTTAGTTACTTATCCGCTAGGTACCTAAAGGGTAACCTACCTAATACCGTATTATATTATACTCTTTTAAAACTTAACGCGTATACGCGAACTCCTTCCTATAGTAGACAGCAACCTTCTTTTTATTACCCCTATTTCTTACCCTATCCTTAGTATACTAACCTTACTCTTATATTAGGCGTTATTAGCTAGCTTACTAATAATTATAAGTGGTGTAGATGGCTATGGTATAGTCTTAAATTTGACTAAGTTATTTAGTATTTACGCTAGAATAAGAGAGAGCCCGGGCGATATAGTAGTTAAGAATATTAAAGGAACATCGCTACTTAGGCCTAGGCTATTAAAGCTTAAAGTTAGTAATGGAAATCTATTAAGAATAGAAAAGCTTACCTTAACGTAACTGCCGCTCTTAATACGCATACATTAATTATAAAGACTAAAGGTATTAGATCTAACGCAGTGCGTCTTATTATAAGCCTCTAGAATCCTATTATTAGATTTCTAGTCTTTTAAAAACGTATAGGCAAAATTATTTAGGTAGGACTAGCACTAGTTGCAAGTTAGTAGAGGTTAGGGTTCTATATGTAAAGGTAAGGCTAGGATACACTATAGAATCTACTTAAAAAAGCAGTTAGTAAAAAAAACAAAGAGGTATATTAAATTATTAATGGAAAAGAAGAAAATCTTAATAATATATTAAAGATACGTCTAAAATTGGACGAAGGTTAATAATGGAAAAGTAAGGTATTAACGTAGTCTGCGGGCAAGTGGACTATACGGGCATGTGGACCACCCCACTAAACCACCAGGGCAAAAAATACGAATTGCTTAACCATAAATAGTTATATTTAATATAACTATCTGCTAGCTAGTTGCCTATTGTCTAGGGCACATACGCGCCATATGTTCTATTAAAGTGCATATACTGCACTTATGTAGTACTCGTTGCGGTCACTCGGCCGCTACCTCTGCTGCCCCCTCTACCGCCCCCTTTCGGGCAGCTTGGGCATAAGAGGCCCCTTCTACTCCTAATAAAACACCCCCCTTAGCTATATACTTACGCTTCTTTACCCTCTTTATTTTCTGGCGCTAATTTTCTATATATAGCTTCTTATTTTCGCTTATAAGTAGCACAGCGCTTAACATTACTATTTTACACCCCTTAATAAGCTGGCTAAGGGCTTATTCTATTAGACTTAGTGGGCTATGCGTACGGCGTTTAAGATAGCGCCCTAGCAAGGCCGTCTGCTTCTATAGCTTAGCAATATTATAAGGTGTTTTAGCTACCTAAGATATATTTAACGGCGGAAGGCGTTAGGGTAATGGTGTCTAAAATTCGGCATATAGCTGCGATAGTACGGAATCAGGGTTATACGGAATAAGGCCAATAGCTGCAAATCCTACCCGTATATTGTTTTAATATAGCGCTATTTACCTTACCTGCCTATACAGCGGCAGGAATTCAAGTTTATTGATGTGGTTAACGCCGCGGCCTATTATCTGTTTAACGCCGCGTCCATAGGCCTACTTTAGTGCTAAGAAACAGCCTACGTTAAGTAGCTGCAGTAGATGCGATAAATACGCCGGCATATAGACGACAATAATCTTATAATCTAGGCAGAACTAGTTAAATTCGGGGTTAACGTAGCTGCTGTGGCCGTTTAGTATAAGTAGCCGATACATGCCAATAGTGTAATCCTTTGTATACTTATGGAATAGATTTAGCTAGGTAAGGCCAATCTCGTTCGTTGTCTAGCTATTATTGCTAACGCTAATTAACCAGTCATATAGAATAATATCGTCCTCGTACTAAGTAGCTTAGTATATTACTACCTTAAAAATAACAAGTAGTGAAATTGCACCCCCTAACGCATTAATATATTTAATAATTATAACCCATTCTTAATTGCCTGGCTATATTATTCTAGGCCGGCCAGCCCTATTAGTTCCAGTAATAACTCTTATAGTGGTAATAACGCCCATCTAGAAGCCAGTCTTATTAAAATTCCAGCTATCTTCGTTAAGAATCCCATATTATATCTTTATATCTAGAATACGTTTAAACCAGGCCCGAATAAGTACAGAATCTTTGCATTTAGTACGCTAGTAGTCGTACTTGCGATTCTATTTAGATTATAAGTCGTCATAGCGCTTAATAAAGTCGTATACCTATTGCTTACCAACTGGTCGTAAGCCAGGGTGCTAGGTAGCTAGTAGGCTAGCCATCTGCCGTACGGTCGCGTTTTATAGTGGCATACCGCGTTAATCCATTAATAGAATCCACTACTTAAGGCTCTCCTCTTATGCTAGTGTAAGGCGGTGATTTAATGCAATAGAACCGCGCTTTAGCTTAGTGCCTTTAGCATGTTGTCCTACTGTCGTCCTGGGCACATTGTACGTGGCGGTGGCCTTTCAGAAACTTATAAATTGGCCTTGCTTATAGGCATTAATAGATAGAAGAAGTCTGCCCTCTTAAAAAAGGGGGTTTTCCTGTTATAGGGTGGCCATTGAGGTTGTAGTTGTATAACGCGTCGCGCGTTTTACGATTTTGATGGGGTGGTCCACATGCCCGCATGGTCCACTTGCCCGCAGACTACGTTAAGGAAAAGAAGCAGCTTAATAAGTAAAGGTGTCCTTATACTTTACTAGCTAATACCCTTTTAGTAAATAGCCGTAACCTTACCAATATAACTCCGTTATAATAGCGTTATTTAGAAGGAAGGAAACACAAGTATATATTATCTAACTATTTGTTAGATAACTTATATAGAGCTATTCATTAATGAAATGGGTTGATTAATTGATAATCTTTTTCTTTTCTTAATGGTTGCTCGACCTAGGGCCCCTGGGCTTAGACGAAGATATTTACAATGCACGTGACCCGTACACGTAACTCGTGCACGTTCTACGTCACAGAGAATACAGATTATCTGACACACCCCCTTAGCTTTAACCTAGTCGAGGACAAAGCTAGGGGGAATATTTACAGTAGAGGATTGCGTATTATAAGGACTAAAAAAGGGCGAAGTTAAAATAAAAGCCCTAGTCTACTTCTCTTATTAAGTATAAGTTCCGGAATTAAGAAAAGTTTGTTTATATTTAAACCAAAATTTACCTTATAATACTAATAATTTATATTTAGGTTTTATCTAAAAGTTAAGTCTAACCTAACTGAGGCCCTTTATTAGTATATAGCTAACACGTTTAAAACATACCTTAAATAGCGCGTAAAGAATTCTTAAATTAAGAAGGAAAGTATAATCCAGACGTACTAGAGACAAATACTATATAAATTTATAGATATAGTAGGCTATAGTATAAACAATAGCGCAGAACTTAATATACAAAATATAGGTAATCTTCAATTTTTTAAAAAAAATCCTAGCTGATTTATTATAGTAGATCCCAACCTACTTAACGCTAATATATAAGCTGGACACGTCGGAGAAAGAAAAGGATGCTATATATATACAGGACTTATATACAATTATTAATGCCTATTAAATAATAGACGTAAAGCCTTACTATAGTCGTTTTTAAGTATAAATAGGAGCAATCCTCCTCCTCTTTAGTGCCACGGCAATAAGACCCTAAGCTTTTATTAAAAGTTTAAGCGCGAGAGGCTCTAATAAAGCACTTTTATATAAATATATCACAATCCTAAAAGTTCGCGATATAAAAAACTTTAATTAAACCACAACTGTTGCCCTTATAAGTCTTATATATATTAAAATTTCTAAAGGTATAGGCAGACGGTATATAGCGACATTAATTAAAGACGGCGCGAATAGTGCTAATAGACCTATAATAAGAGGTTTATTTTCCATCTTAAAAGTATCCTAGCTTTTTATATCCTATCCCATCTTATAAGCCTTGCCATTATAGATAATATATTTTAACGCCATTACACTTTACCGGAAGAGATTTTTAGACTTAAAATCTTAGCAAAAAAAGAGAGTCTTAAAGTAAAATTTAAGGAGATAGAGAAACGACCTATCTTTTAAGATATTAAGATAATGGCTGGTTATAGGGGAGTGTCGGACACCAAAGCATTCCCTTACCAGAAATACCGCGATTACTATATATAGTTAGGCTAAGTAGCTAGGTTTAAAAAATCGTTTAAACTTTACTCGTTGCGATAAGTGTCCGGAAGGAAATTAAATAGTAAGTGTCTAATTTAATATAAGTGCATATATTAACTAAGTTTTCTAGGCGCCCTTACTCTAAAAGAGTAAAATTAGATAATAGGTTATTACGGCAATACCTACTAATGGTTTTATTTATTTAATTTAATTAAGCACGATTTCCAGTTAATCTACTTTAGGACTCTATTATAGGACGACCTTATCTAATATGCCGTATAGATAGGGATCTTAAGGGACAAGCGGGCCCCTATAGGTCTAACTAATAAGTAAAAGCTTAAATTCTAGCTAGAACTTAATTAACACCCTAATATTCTATAGCTTTACGAGAAATAAGAGCGATATAAGTAAAAGATTAGAAGCTGGGGATATTACCCTATTAATACTACGAAGGGAACAAAACTATATAACCGTTATAACAAAGCTAAACGTAAACTTTATAGTATTATAAACATCCTACGCAAACGAAAAGAGGACTAGGTTATTCTTAATTTTTATAACACTATTAACAATCACGATATTAAAAGATAGCTTAGTGGTAGCGTTAGGATGGGAATTCCTACCCGTTCAGCTATATAGTATAAATTTCGCGAATATACTGCTATTGCTAAACTACTATCTTAGCCGCTAAATAAGCTTAAAGAAGGATACACTATAAAACTCCGTATAAAGTTTATCCGTAATCTTATTAAGTATTATAATTAATAAGAGAGTTAGTAGAATGGGATCCCAAGTAAGGCTATTAGATTTTAACTTAGGTCTAAAGTAAACTAAAGTATAATAGGCGTAAAAAGAGGTGTAAGTAACGCCAATACTAGTACCTATTAATAGGTAAAGCGGCAGAAAGAATAGATTAGCTTAGACTCGCCTTTCTAAAAATGTTGGTTACATAAGGGGATATCACGTAGCTACGGTTCGTAGATAGTATAATAATTATTCTTCTTGTTTTAATTGTTAAAGAAAGGGGTAAGGAACTTAAGGTTCCTCACCACGCTAGTGCCGCGGCGGCATGTGACGGCAACTTACTGCACGTAACGGCAACTTACTATATATGGTGGCAATATACCTTATATAGTAACTACTTGCCTTTATTCCTAACACTAGCAACTTCTCTTTTATAGTTGCTATCTATATATATATACCGCTTAACTAGTATAATAAATATTAATCCTCCTTACTTACTATTACCATTATAATATAAGTCTTGCTATCCTAAAATTTGCCTCTTAGTACGTGGTACTTTCTTACTTAGGAGTTATAGGTAGATATTATGTTCGGAGGGCCGCTAAGGCGCTAATAGTAAGCGAGCTAATAGCGATTTTCTATCCCGGGGATGGAAAATCCTAATTAGCTAGATTAAGTTAGGCTCCCCCTCTAAAAAAGTCTTAGTAAGAGAATCTAACTAATTAGACAACTTTAACCGCTGGTTAAAGTTCCTGGATATCTTAAGACCTTATATAACTAAGAAATTTCTAGGGACTCCCTTTTAACCTAACCTTTAACTTATATATATAGAGTATTTGTATTAATAAATATCTCTAGTGCCTTATTTAGGTTCGCCTTTATTATTATATCTACTAGGTTATCTTAGCTATTAATCTATTAAATCTTAAAGAGTTCTTAATACTTATAGGATTGCTAAAGTGCTATAATATTAATTATAAGGCGCTTTTCTTTTATAGTACTAAGCTTAACTAAAAACTTATAGAGGGAATATAAGTTGGTGTATATAATTATAGGGATAATAGAAAGTTTGAGTTAATCTATAATTATCTTTAGGGTAGTTCTAATTGCAATTACTATATTAACTCCGCTAACCATTTTATATATCTCTAATACTAAAACACTTTAGGTAATATGCTTGCTCTTAGTTAAGCTCTAATAGATAAGATTACTATAGATTATAAAGTTATTCTCTCTAGTAAATTTGTTCGCGATAATAATCTTATATCCTAACTAGGAGCTAAAATCTTTATTATTTATAAATAATCCATTAATAAATATAAAGAGCTTAGTGATAAGAAGATTCATAGGCACGTAGAGTAGTCCCTAATTAAGATAGTTTATTTACTAAAAAAGACATTTATTTAGGGCAAGAACGTCGTCCTTAGTTAGTTTCTAGTATTAGGTGGTAATAGAGAGATTAAATAAAGCCTTAGGTTAATAGATAGAAGTAATATAAGCTTTATAAGCGCGTTGCTCTATATATCCTTACTTTAGGGAATTAACGTTAATAACGTTAATCTTCTTACCTTAACCCTTCTAGCGTAAAGCAATAGAATCCTTATTTAGGGAGAGGATGTATCTATTAAAGAGTAATAATATTATTAAATTAAGCTTTTCTTTTAGCTTTGCTATAAGATTTGCCTTTACTAGCTTATCTTCTTTAAGAGCTGAGAATTAGTCGTCCCCTAAGATAATTATATTGTTAGTTTATATACCAATAATTTTAAATGGAGTTCCTATGGTTATAATAAGGAAGCAGAGATTGAATGTAGAAGTAGTTATTAAAAGCTTCTCTTTATAGTGCTTACTATAGGTAGCCCACTAATAAGTTCCTACCTCTGTAATTTTATATAATGGCTTAAGCACAACTATAATTGTATCTTTAGGATACTGGTAGCGAATTTGCTCCGGAAGGTATGCTAATATTAAGCACTAAAGGTGCGTCTCTGATTAGGTGTAGGCTTAAGTAATATCTTATAAATAAACCGCCATTTTATTCTTTATTAAGGAGGGAGCTAGCGCAATAATAACTCGCTAATTAGCTTATTAGATTATAGGAGATTGCGTAAGAATTACCTCCTTACTATTATTATTATAACCTTAGATAATAAGCCTTAATTTCTTAAATAGGGCGTTAGTAGCTTTGCCTTTAATCTCGTTAACTATTCTTAACTTAAAGATGCGAACTTCATTGAACTTAGTAGGGTTATACTTCTTGAATTTAAAGACTCCTTTTGCGATAAGACTGTCGATCTCTTGCTTGTTAAATACTTAGAAAGGAGCTCCTGGGGTTATAATATGACCTTCCTTTTAGAGCTATTTTACGAGCTTAAAGTTAGCCTTCTCTTTAGCTATTATAAAGACTATTAATAACTTAACTCTATTCTTAATGGCGGCAATAAATTGTTTTTTAAAATTAACAAGATATTAGTAATTTTGTAATCCCTTTAGGCGACCTCTACCGCGTCGTAGTTATGGCGTATCTACTATAATTATATCGGGATTGTAGTCGTCTTCTAGAGCACGTTAATCGTGGTTCTCTTCTAGGGTATCTTCTAGGGTATCCTATAAAGGCTTAGAATTATTATCTTTATAGTAAGGCTTAATAATAGTTAAACGGAATTAAGTAGGTCTATAAGGCATCTAAATAGTATAAGTTTAACTATTAATTATAATAAGTTAATGTAGGCCTAACTATCCTCCCTTTTTACGCTATACGCGTACTTTAAACTGGAGTAGCAGATCGAGCGTAGTCAAGGTGTTTGGGCCATTTCTTATTCCTAGTGCGTTATTAACCTAGCGTATAGCGTAGAGATATTGTACCTTCTTTATTACCTTGTAAATAGCCTTAGCTTATTATATAATAGAGGGAGATAGTAGAGAATTGTTAGTTATTTAAGGGTAGACGCTAAAGACTAGTAATGTAGGTATAAGTCTATCTAGGCCAGCGGAATTGTTAATAGCTTTAACAGCCATTTATAAGGTAAGTTCTTCGCTAGCGTCCTTTAGTTCTAAAGAGATAATCTTATATACGCGGCGTAATGGCGTATAATATCGCTCCACTTTTCTAATACTATTATGCGCCTTAACGGGGACTTCCTTAACCTTAATTACTATTGTGGTGGGGTAAAATGGGCCACTGCTTAGTGCCTTGGCATTTTCCTGTATATATCGAGCCTTCGGCTTCTCTCCTTCTCTTTATCACGACCTACCAGAATACATTCTTTCCTTTCTTCTTACGGACTGCTTTCCTACTGATTGATTACGACTGACGACCGACTGACCGACCAACCGACAGACAGACAGCATTGTGACTTTCCTATCTAAGAGTGGTCGTACCCTCCCACATATTTTATAGCATTCCACGTAGGGACGACGGCAAGCTCTTTAGATTAGAAGTCTGGCACTTTATACACAACTATATATATAGGAGATACGCAGGAATATACTATAGCTATAGAAGAACGACCAGCTGCAAAAGAACGGCCAGCCAGATAGATGAGACGGCAAAAGAGAAGCAGACAGTACTAGATAGCAAGGGGAACCAGGCAGTCCCTGAATAAAAAGACTACGGAAAAGACAGATAGCTAGACTTAACGCATAGGCCAAAGAGTGGCAATAAGAAGTAAAAAGGAGTAGCAAAGGTCTTGGAAAGTTGCGTATAAGGACGTCAAGCGAACCAGCAAGCCAATCAGACAACGTCGACCGGCGGTCGGAGGTACCCGATATTTCTACTGCCTGCGCACGGACATGGCCAGAGCTTTGTTGAGGATACAGAGACGACAGGTAGCCAAGGGCCAATCAATCAGATGGAAACGAGATCTAAGGCATCTAGCGGCAGAGGAAGTCAGCGCTGCCCTTTAGGAACAGAAGAGAGAATACCGAGCAAGGTCGCAAGTACACAAGATCAGATCTGCCCTCGAAAGCTTCCTATTCTGGCTTAGCTTTATCTTCTTTCAAGTTATCCAGATCATGTCAGCGGCGGCTGTAGAGGCGTTTCATAAAGACGTAGATATAAGTAGAAGCCCAAGGCCTAGCAGTACCCTACCGCGCGGAGCAACGGCAGGCCGGAGTAGATGGACGTATCGAGACCTAGCAGTAGTAGAAGAAGAGGATTCCGTGCTCTCTTAGGGAGACCCCCCCTCAGGCGTCAAGAAGCAGGTGCCTTCCGTTAGGGACGTAGATATATAAGTGGACAAGCCGCAGCATGCACGTGCTAAAGTATTACCAGGACAGCCATCTGGGACACCCTCACCTCAGGCAGCAATGCAAGTAGATCAGCCGCAGCATTTACCCGTTTAGGCAGCAAGGGAAGTACGCCACGTATTCGTTCTAACGGTAGCAATGCTAGAACCTTTTGGGCAAGGGGTTCCACGGTTTAACGGAAAGAACATCTCTAGGTTTATTAAGGACTACGAGGGCATGTATCGAAGGTATTACGTAGGCGAAGACCGTAGGCTTGCGTGTCTCCCTGACTATTGCGAGGACACGTACGCGGAAGCTATTTAGATGATGCTGGAATTCGAACAGGACGACTAGAGCCGACTAGTGACTAAACTCCGAGCCGAATATCGAGCTAAGGACTACTACCGACGTATAGAGACAAGAGACTTCGTGGAAGCTTTCGTTCGAAAATCTGCGGAACAGCCAGGCGACTTACGTCACTACGTGTAGGACTTCACTACCATCTCAGCCAAAGCGGTAGCCGCAGGAAACCTTACTGAGCAGGAGAGGGGGCGATGGTTTGTACGAGGACTCCCGATCAAATACCGCAGGTACGTAATAGAAAGGACGGAAGCTGTAGCAGACGTGCCTAGCACCCTTGTGTTTAAAAGACTGAAGGAGGCCGTAGAGTCAAGGATAGTAGCTGTAGAGGGCGCTGAGCGAATGGATGTCCTCCCGGAAGAAGACGCCCTAAATGTCCAGCTTATACAGGAGCTACGGCAGCAAAGGGATGGGCTTGACTGTAGGAGAGAAGGAAGGCTTCTGGACTCAGGTGTACACGAAGGACCCCTAATGCAGCAGCAGTCACTCGCTACGGATCAGGCTACAGTTTAAAGCCTAGTACAAGGATATGGCCTAGCACCAAGATACGAAGACTGGCAGAATAGCACCCGACCTCCGCAGGACTCTTGACCTCTGCAAGACTTTTGCTATCCGCAAGATTCTACTACCTTTAGACGGCCGCAGCGGGACGTACGAGGTCAGCAAGGTACGCGAGGACAAGGCTAGCGGACATGTTTTGGATGCGGAGGAAGTCACCGTTTCACCGAGCACGAATGTCAAGGCTTAAAGGATCTTATTCAGCGAGGATTTGTATATCTATCTAATTAAAAAAGGCTAGTAGCGGGGACGCGTGATTGGCCTAGACCTGTACTTCTATGGCTCGGCAATGAAGGACGACTGAAGGGTATTAAGGACTGGCTCCGTACGTACTAAGGGACAGACCTAGATTGGCCAAAGGAAGAACAGATGCAGTAACGGGCCCCTATAGTACAAACGGATTTTATAGCTTTCCATGACAGAGTAGTACTAAAGAACAGTAACAAAATGCGTACGAACTGGGAGGACTACTATTAAGTACGGCCCACGGATTTAGTAGCAACGCTTAGCTAGCAACGTCCGCAGACCTTTGGAGATAGCCGTACAGCTAGGACAACCGTTAAGCAGCAGGCTCCGCAGCAGGCTCCGCAGCAGGCTCCGCCGCAGGCTCCGCAGGAGGTGTAGGATGTTCGACTAGGGGACAGTCAAGTTCTAAGGTGGGGGAGGGGACGTAGGTGACGGCCGTATAAAAGATTTCTATTTTGTCTGCTTAATTACAGTATTTCCTAAAGCTCCTTTTCTTGTTTACTTTCTTGATCGCGACGCGTCAGGACGCGCCAGTCGCGACGACCTGCTGCAGAGATGTCAGTTCAGCTCACCGCCTGTCACCGAGCCAATAGCAATTTTCCATCCCCGGGATGGAAAATCTTGGTTGGTCCATTTAGCAGTAAAGCCGGCAGAACTCTATACCGCCCCTGGAATTCAATGATGCGCCAGCTGCATGATAAGAACGGCGCCGAGAGCCTCAATTGATTGCACGGATATAGAGCCGATTGTACAATGCAGAGCTAGATGCAGAGCTGCACGCAGAGCCTTGATCAATCGACAGCACGGAAGCCTTAATTAAATCGAATGACTGCATAGAAGCCATAACTGGTCGAAGAGTCGAATCAAGCCAGAGCCTCGATACCAGCACGTCACGTCACTGTATCGAATCAGTCGAATGTCGTCAAATTAGAGCCTTCGACCGGGCCGACCTTATTCCTTATTCGAACGACGACTGATCGCAGCACGACTATCACTGCCATCCGAATTCAGTACTGCGCCAGCTGCACGACAAGAACAGACACCGCGGCAAGGAAGGGACCTATACAAAGGCAGCAGCACGATATCAGTGACAAGCACCGCGTACCTAAGCCATCTTTATGCGACTGAAGACAGTACCGAGCCGTGTCTGGCTAAGCTAGTGAAGGGCCTTATTGAGGACATAAGGGAAACAGGAATTGGACGTATAGGAGCTAGCGCTTTTTCCTCAGAGATTGTCTTGACGAAAGGACTGTATTATAGACGCAAGGGCAAGGGATATGCGACGGAGGTAGTCACAACAGCCGAGAAGCTGTCACCAGATGACAAAGAGACTGGAAGCAGAAGACAGTCCCTAGAAGGCTCTTAAGCCGGAAGAAGATCAAGGATACGCGAGCGTACTGCCAGCAGCGGGAATAAAGAAGCAGCCGCAAAAGCCTAAGGATGTACCAAAGAAGCCAAGAGCAAGGACGGTTCAGAAAAGGAAGAAAGCAGCTATCAAGGACGTCCTATAAAAGCGCTAGGCCTGTTATAGTGGTTCAGAGGAAGCTACTGTTAGTGCTCGCAAAG
>Ga0307515_10006038_pt1 | contig 24361 bp, 22 predicted proteins | sample 17_EM_MG_FD_194513 | JGI IMG/M metagenome (GOLD analysis project Ga0307515, IMG submission 194513) | Populus trichocarpa ectomycorrhiza microbial communities from riparian zone in the Pacific Northwest, United States - 17_EM | ecosystem: Host-associated > Plants > Roots > Unclassified | place... | reverse complement strand
ATGAAATTACCTTTTAAATAACTATTTTTGTACGTGCTTTTATAGCATTTGCTGCAACCCAAAAGTCAGCTAACCCCTGGGTCAATTTGGCCCGAAATAGGGTGGTCAACATCTCCATAATATACACACATACTGTTGCCAGACTTCTGCTTCTTGATGATAATCCGGCACGCAGCCAAACTTCGCCATACAATAATTCATTGGTGTACTTAGCAAAACCTTCGGCTATTGGGGCGATGTTTTGCTGAATAAAAGCTACCCTGTTTTCATCGCCCGGTAAAGCTTCATTTTTATCAAGCATCAATGGGTCGATTGAAGGTAATTCTGCTTGTAAAATACCATAGTTTGCAAATACATCTTTTGCAACAGCCACAGCCGACATGGCGTTAGGCACTCCCGAATAGAAAGCAAGGTGAGTAATAATCTCTGAAAGCTCGCCCGGTGTAATACCGTTATTCAGCGCTTTAATAAAGTAATGGGGCATTGCATTACTTTGGTTTCTTGCTATCAGGCTTGATAAAGTAACTATGCAACGGTCATGCTTTGACAAACCCGGACGCTCCCAAACTTCGCCGACTAATTTTTCAGCAATATACTTTCCTAATGCAGGAGAAACACTACTCACATCAGCACTTGAAAATGCAGGTTTAGGTGCCGTTGAGCTGGTAGTGTTAGTTTTAAGGGCTTTTACAATGGCTTCACCTACACTGGCGGCAGATTGCGGGTTTTGGCCCGTGATCAACCTGCCATCAATAGCGATGTTATTGTTCCAGTTGGGCGCGTGCTTGTAAACAGCACCGTGGTTAATCAAAGCATCCTGCAGCAGGAACGGGACTACATTGGTTGATTGCACTTCTTCCTCTTCACCATTCGTAAAGCCTGCTACATTTTTTCCCGAGATCAAGTATGAGCCATCGCTTAGTTTTACATTTACCAAAGCTGCAGGGCCGTGGCAAACTGCCGAAACAATTTTTCCGGACTCATAAAATTCAGGCACTAACTTTAAGATTGCGGGGCTATCAGCAAAATCCCACATGGTTCCGTGGCCGCCTGCAAAGAATATGGCGTCATAGTCTGAAGCTTTTGCATCATCTAATTTCAGGGTATTCGCGATAGCCTTACGAAAATCAGCATCTGCCCAATATTTGGCATTAACGGGATCATTGAAATCCTCTAAGCCATCTAACGGGGCTTCGCCGCCTTTTATAGACGCAATATCAATTACAACGCCACTTGCTTCCAATTTTTCCAATGGGTGTGTAACTTCGCTCAGGTTAAATCCTGTTGGAATACCTGTAGCTCCTTTTACGTTACAGCTTGTTACCACGAACAAGGCTTTTTTTGAACCTTTTTCTTTGTTCATATCGTTTTTCTTATGGGTATTTATTTAGATAATTATTATAGCGCCCGAAAAAAATCAACCAGCTGTTTTTTGCAGAACGATATCAAATGATTTAATAGATCATTGGACGGAGCGAAGTTCTTTATACTTTTGCAACGGGTAGTTATACAGATTCCTGTTTCTCTTACCATTATTTCTGTTCAGGAGTGCCTCTGTAAGATTTTTTGCAATACTTAATCTAATTTCACTTCAAATCACCGAAGGCATGGGAAATCCCCTTAGAATTAAAAGTGTGGCCCAGATCAATAACGACCGGGGGCAGAAGACCCTGCATCCTTTGGTCAGCGTTCTTGATCAGTCGCTGTCGAAGCCCGTAAAAGAGGCCCGTTACATTTCGGACGTATACATGATCTTTTTAAAAGACGAGAAGTGCGGGGAGGTAAAATATGGCCGCAGTCATTATGATTACGAAGAGGGAACACTTCTTTTTATTGCACCCGGGCAGGTATTTGGATTTGACGAAAGCGAAAACATGATACAGCCAACGGGCTGGGGATTATTCTTTCATCCCGATTTGATCCGTGGCACCCATCTTGGCAAATGCATTAACGAATACAGCTTTTTCTCTTACGATGTCAATGAAGCGCTTCACGTTTCGGATGCAGAAAGAGAAATTGTGCTGGAGTGTTTTAATAAGATCCGGTATGAATTAGCTCACCCTATTGATAAGCACAGCAGGACATTGATCGTAAGTAACATTGAAATGTTCCTGAATTATTCCGTTCGGTTTTATGACCGGCAATTTCTCACAAGAGAACATATTCATAAAGACGTATTGACTGGGTTTGAGGGATTACTGAACGATTATTTCCAGTCGGAAAAGCTGCAAACATTGGGATTACCTTCCGTTTCGTATTGTGCAGACCAACTCAACCTGTCTCCAAAATATTTCGGGGATCTGGTAAAAAAGGAGACGGGAAAATCAGCACAGGAGTATATACAGCTAAAACTGATTGATGCCGCGAAAGAACAGATACTTGATATCAGCAAATCGGTAAGCGAAGTTGCGTATAAACTTGGTTTTAAGTATCCATCACATTTTACCCGTTTCTTCAAACAGCATGTTGGGCATTCGCCCAATGAATACCGGAATTCATTTAATTGATAGGTAAGCGCAATGCATTTGAATAAAAAAGGCCTTATGACTTTGTTTCATAAGGCCTGAGCATGTCAAAAATCGTTAATAATTTTTAACAAATAAACGGATATTTTAAGATGGGATATTAAAAACGACTTTGCCTAAAGCCCCCTCTTTGATTATAGTTTTATAAGCTTCCTTATAATCTTCCATGGGATAGGTTTTGCTAATGTGGATATCAAAACCTTTTAACGTATAGTTTGCCACTCGATTTAAACTTTCTGTATCTGATTTCATTAAAAGAACTTCATATTTCTTTCCGGATACTATGTTATTTGAAAAAGAGTGCACAAAATTCCATAATGAAGGGGTTACGGTAAAATATGTTGATTCGGGCTTCATTAATTTTTTAGCCTGGCTGAAAGATAATTTTGCAGAGAGTTCAATGATAACATCAAACTTCTTCTTTAAATCCGTCACTTTTTCTTTGTTGTAGTCAATCACATAATCACTACCCCATTTTTTCAACAAATGATGTCCTTTTGCGCTTGAAACAGCCGTTACAATCGCTCCGTGGCTTTTAGCGATCTGAATAGCAAACATACCTACTCCGGCAGACGCACCATTTATCAAAATTTCCTTCCCTTTGATGTTATTAAGGTTTTTAGTGAGCATCTGTAAAGCTGACTGGCCGACCGTTGGTATTGCAGCAGCCTGCTCAAATGTCAGATCCGCAGGCTTCTTAGCAATTTCTTTTTCATTCACCAGGATGTATTCTCCAAGCACTCCCTCTTTAAAAGGATTTGTTACACCAAACACGTCATCCCCGGCTTTAAATTTTTGGATACCCGTACCTGTGCTTTCTATTGTTCCGGAGAAGTCGCAGCCAACAGATTTTGGGAATTTCTTGCCTGACATCAGTTTGAGCTCACCCATTAAAATCTTCCAGTCAATAGGATTAATAGAAACGGCCTTTACCTTAACCAAAATTTGTTGCGTATCGGGAATTGGCTTATTTACCTCCACGGAATGTAAAACGTCGACGCTGCCGTATTGGTCGTAGATTATTTTTTTCATTGATTTAATTCTTTCTTAAAAATTTGTTGTTCGAGAAAATGGTCAGTCACTCAATGACTTATAAGGTCGCGCGTATAAAGCGCAATATCGATAACATTGAGGTGATCGCTTTCCGCTGTAAAATTACCGGAACGGAAATTGAATATCGTTGACTTGGATCAACAAATTATAGGTGGGCAACTCTTCTTCTAACCCTGCTTAGCGTTTCTTTCCGGATGCCAAGAAAGTTTGCAATATAGTGCTGTGGAACACGCAGCAATAAGGATGGTCTTGCCTTAAGAATTTCCAAATACAACTCTTCAGGTGAGGCCGATTTAATTCGGTTTGAATTTTCCATTATGGAGGCATTATCAGAAAAACTCTTATGCATTGTAAAGTTCTGAATCCACGGTGTTTTTACAGCGTTACACATATCATCGCCTGTTATACACAATAACTCGCAATCCTCAAGTGCCTGCAGGTTCATGTCCGTGGGCTTTTGCGTTATCATACTTTGGATCTGACCAACCCATGCATTTTCTTCATAAAATTGGAAAATTTTCTCATTACCCTCGGTATCGATCCAATATTCACGCAAGCAGCCTTTTACAGTAAACGACCAATACTTAGGAACTTTACCAGCTATGTAATGGAACTCACCCTTTTTTAAATAAACCGTTTTAAACAAATTGAAAAAAAGCTCAAACTCATCCCTGGATATTTGAACGTAAGCGCAGATATGAGTATAGAGTGTATCTGTGTTCATTTTAATTAAGGTCTATAAAATCCTTCAAGTATCAAATTTGAGATGGGAAATTAAATAAAAATCCGTTAATGTAAACCGGTATGCTATCTTATAGATCATACGAAAAGCAAAACGGTTGTAAAATAGCTATTGCAACAGAATAGGGCTGATGCATCACATTTTTTTACAGCAATTTAACATAAATAAATGATAATGAATCCAATGGGATCTGTGCAGGGACCAGTTAATTTTGTATCTTACGTATAGCCTGATCATGAAGGCTTTTTTATTTCCCACCGTTATGCCGAACCCTATAATTGCCGGATTGCTCAAATTATAACACAAAATCAGGTTTAATTTATATTTTGCAGCCTACAATAAAAAGGAAACATGGCATCAGGTTTTTTTGCGATTTTGGACGATATAGGCGCTTTGATGGATGATGTAGCGGTGACCGCTAAAGTAGCGGCGCGTAAAACTACAGGTATATTGGGCGACGATTTAGCAGTGAATGCCGAAAAAGCTACAGGTTTTTTATCGTCGCGTGAATTGCCGGTGCTATGGGCTATTACAAAAGGCTCGTTAGTTAATAAGCTCATCATCGTCCCAGTTGCTTTATTATTAAATGTATTTTTCCCGGTGGCTGTTAAAATCGCCCTGGTTTTAGGAGGCTTCTACCTGGCTTATGAAGGAGTTGAAAAAATAATTGAATATCTTTTTCATCGCTCAAAAGCGGCACACCAGGTAATTAAAGAAAGCGAACAAAACGATGCCAATGCCGAAAAAGCAAAAGTTAAATCGGCTATCACAACCGACTTCATTCTGGCTATAGAGATTGTAATTATTGCGCTGGGCTCTGTCGCAGAAAAGGGCCTGGCGATACAGGTTTTAACCGTTTCGGTTGTTGCGTTCCTGGCAACAATAGGCGTTTACGGCATAGTTGCAATTATTGTCAGGATGGATGATGCAGGCTATAAATTGATTAAGCACTCTCAAAACAAAGGTTTCTTTTCGGTCGTGGGTGTTTTACTGGTTAAATCGCTACCGGTTATTATTAAGCTATTAAGCGTTGTTGGAACAATTGCTTTGGTGTTGGTTTCTGGTGGAATTTTCGCTCACAATATCGAATATCTTCATCATTTATTGCCAAGCCTGCCATCAATGCTCAGGGAGCTCATGATAGGGTTGGTTGCCGGCCTCATTATGGTAGCAATGCTGACAGGAGGCCAAAAGATATTGTCATTTTTCAAGAAATGACCCCGTAAATCAAGCGATAGTGGCGTTTGTGTTTTTGTAAAATAATCATTCCGGGTAAAAAGCAGGTTACAGCACAGGCAACAACATCAAACCGGGTAAATAAACGGCGCAGATATCATTAAATGCCTGCAGGTTTTTGCCAAAAATAAATCGGGTTACCCGTTGGATATTTAACCGAGCCGGTGGTTGCTTTTTTAACCTGGCTGCTGCTATAGTTACCGGGATAAAGGTTAATGTATTCGCTGGCCGGCTTGCCTTCCTTATAGGTTTCTAAATCCCACTCGCTTTTAACCGGGCATTGCAGCCAGTAAAGATTTTTAGACATATAATATCCAAGATAATAATTTTTGGTTTGCTTGTTTTGATTATTCCAGTTGGCATCATCGTTTAAAACAAGATCATCGGTGCCGTTTTTAATAAGCATGGCCCTAACTTCTTCAATATTGAGCAAGTTGCCTTTGGTATCGCTTACATAAGCATTAAAGGTAGGGTCCATCCATACCCATTTATTCAGCGTGTTTGACCATACTATGGTTATCACATGGCAATCGTTATCGGCTGTATCCTTAGGCAGGCAGGTAACAATGCGGGCCTTAAAACCTTCGGCCTGGTAAGCATCCTTTAATATGGTGGCCATCATGCGGCAGTTAATACCACGGTTTTCCTTTTTGCAAACCTCAATTAAATCTATCGCGTTTTTTGATGCCGGGTTGTTGGAGCCACCATCGTGCTTTACGGCATTGTGCACCCAGTAAAGCAGGTTTTTAAACTTGCTTATCTCGTCCTTGTTTCCGCTGACAGAATCCAAATTATACTTATTTTTAAAGTTAAGCAGTTCGGGCGCGGTTGCCGGCTGATAACTGAATGTGGGGAGGTTTTTACTTAGCTCATGATTATAGTCTCCCGATTTTTGTTAGCACATAGGTCATGTCGCCGCGTTCGCGCAGGGTTTGCAGCGCGGCTTTAAAGCGCTTATCGCCGTGCAGGCTTTCCAGGTCGGTATCAACTTTGGTATTCGAATAATTGGTATAACCAAGGGTCACGCATTTTTCCAACGCGGTAAGCGCTTCTTCTTTTTTGCCCTGTAGGTTTAAATAACAGGCCAGGTTGTAATACATGCCTGGGTTCCAGCCTTTAAAGTTTTGGACTATAACAGGCGAAGCGTGTTCATATTTATTTATCCATTCGGCGCATAAATTGCCGGCTATAATATATTCTTTCTTGTCGGTTGCGGCACGGCGTTCGTTTTCAAGTTTGGTAGTGTAGTTTTTGAATTCGGTAACTTCTGCTGGCGATTGTTGCTGTGCCCCGGCAAAAAGAGTGGTGGCAATAAAAAGTACAGATAATAATAGTTGTTTCATGGCGTAGGTTTTTTACAAGATGCTTCGTCCGGATAAAATGTTGCAGCAATTTAAAAATACTTTTGATGCCATGAAACAATAATCTGTATTAATGATGCCGGTGCAACCAGAGCCGGTTTAAAAATTGCTGAATAAATTTACTAATTGTTGAAGTGATAAAAAAGTCATCGCCGATTGGCAGTGTTTGCCGTTATTCACAATAAGTATTTAGGTGCAGCAGGGAGCCTGGTAAAAAACAGCTGATTTTTTAATTCAGCCAACGTGTATTTTTTATATTTTTGCTTAAAATAATTAACAATGGCCGAGATCAGTATCTCCAATAAAGATTGGGAACGTGTAAAAATTAAAGTTCAACGGAAATACAACAACCTGAGCGATGAACAGTTAAAATATACCGAAGGACAGGAAGAGGCGCTGATAACCAAACTTATGGAGCTTGTAAACCGTAACAGGGAATATGTGGTGTTCACCCTAAAAAAAGCTTTGGTGAATATTGACAATAACAGGCTGTAAATAAGCGTTCAATTGTAAAAATCGATAAGCTTTTCGTATTTTTATATGCTTTAATGTTGTACCGGGTATGGTGATCTCAAAAAAATACAAAAAGATAGGCTTATTTGCCGGCATTATAACGCTGGCTGTTGGTGTTGCGGCCTTTGACGATGACCTGTTCCAGATCTCGAAAAACCTTGATGTTTTTGCATCGGTTTATAAAGAAGTTAATATTAACTATGTTGATAACGTTAACTCGGCCAAACTGGTAAAAACCGGGGTTGATGCCATGCTGGATGGTTTGGACCCCTACACCGAATTTGTACCCGAATCGGAAATTGAAGATTATAAGCTGCATTATGTAAGCACCCAGTATGGTGGTATTGGCGCAAGTATTTTTACCCGTAACGGCAAAGTATTCGTATCTGATGTATTTGAGGGCTTCCCGGCACAAAAGGGCGATATACACCCCGGCGACCAGGTGCTGAAAATAAATGACATTGACCTTAACGGAAAAAACAACGACCAGGTAAGCCTTTTACTCAAGGGATCAAAAGGGGCGGCCATCAAGCTGTTTATTAAACGCGATAACGTACCCCAGCCTTTTGAAAAAAACTTACTGCGCGACGAAATTAAACAACCCAACGTATCGTACTTTGGTATGGTGCAGGGCAATATGGGCTATATTAAGCTGGATAAGTTTTTAGAAAACTCGGCTGCCGAAGTTACCAATGCCCTGGTGACCTTAAAAAAGAATAATCCCAACGGTATCATCCTTGATCTTCGTTCAAACGGTGGCGGTATTTTGCAGGAGGCTGTAAAAATCGTAAATCTTTTTGTGCAGAAGGATGTGGAGGTTGTATCGCAAAAAGGAAAAATAAAAGAAAAGAATTTTACTTACAGTACCATAAGCGCGCCGCTTGAGCCAAACCTGCCTTTGGTAGTATTGGTTAACAGTCATTCGGCATCAGCATCAGAAATTGTTGCCGGCTCGTTACAGGACCTTGACCGCGCCATTATTATTGGGCAACGCAGCTATGGCAAAGGCCTGGTACAGCAAACTTTTAACCTGCCATATAACAGCCTGGTTAAAATTACCATTGCCAAATACTATATCCCATCGGGCCGCTGCATCCAGGAGTTGGATTATACGCACCGTAAGGATGATGGCAGCGTAGTTAAAGTAGCCGATTCGTTAATCCACGAGTTTAAAACTAAAAATGGCCGCTCGGTTTATGACGGCAGCGCCATTTACCCCGATATTTTTATCAAACAGGAAAAATTTGCCAATGTAACCCAGGCGCTGGTAGGTAAGTTGCTGATATTTGATTACGCCACCGTTTACCGCGATAAGCACGCTAAAATAGCCGACACAAAATCGTTCGTGTTATCTGATGGCGAATACAGCGATTTTGTGAAATACCTGGCCGATAAAAACTATAACTACACCACCTCATCAGAAAAGGTACTAAACAGCCTGAAGACAGAAGCCACTAAAGAAAAACAGTTTACCGACATACAGGCCGAGTACGATGTGTTGAAAGCCAAGCTGATGACCACCAAAAAGAATGACCTTCAGCTGCATAAGGACGAGATTAAGCAAATACTTGAAAACGAGATAGCCTCCCGTTATTACTACGAAAAGGGCCGCTACGAAGTAAACTTTAAATACGATAAGGAACTGGCCCAGGCCGTAAAAACCATGCAGGATAAAACCCAGCTGGCTTCTATTCTTAAAGGCGAAGGTAACTATAAAGTTATTGGTAAACCGATGCTGGCCATGGCCGGTAAAAAGGTAACCGATAAAGATAGCGACGACGACCAATAATCAACCACTTTATTATTAGGCGCTTATTTAGCATTTAAAATGTTGTAACTGATTAGTTACCCGCCTCGGCATGCTTCAAACTAAACTTTTCTCATTGGCTATTGTCATACATTCAAACAAAACAATAATACCATGAAAAAGATCATTTTAACAGCCGCTATATTTTTAGGCTGTTTGGCAATAAAGCCCGCGAGCGCCCAGATTAGTTTAAGCATTAATATTGGCAGCCAGCCCGAATGGGGCCCGACAGGTTATGACCGTGCCTACTATTACTACATGCCCGACATTGATGCATACTATGACGTAAACGCGCATCAGTACGTTTATTTTAACAATAATGTATGGATACATTCAGTCGCATTGCCGCCACGCTATGCCAGCTACGATGTTTACCACGGATACAAAGTAGTGGTGAACGAGCGTACACCCTGGGTGCACAATACCGTGTACCGCACTAAATACGCAAGCTATAAAGGCAAACATAACCAAACCATTATTCGCGATAGCCGCGAGGTTAAATACAAAAACCATTGGACAGGTAATGGCCGGGGCAACTCGCGCAAGGTAATTGTACACAAAGAGGTACGAAAAACCAGCCATGGCAATAAAGGGCATGGCCACAAAAATTAATTTTTGATTGTTAATTTTTATACAAAACAGGCTTCCGGTAAAACGGAGGCCTGTTTTTTTATGTCTTGAAGGCGTACCCCAGCCTTGGGTTTTACTTATATTAAACTTTTTTGATTTAATATTGTCATACATTCAAACAATGCTACCGGTTGGCAATCTATTGATCGTTAACAAGGGGGCACTACTTAAAAGCAAACAAATGAAAAAGATCATCCTGTCGGCAGCTATATTATTAAGCTGCTTCGTTATTAAAACAGCCAGTGCCCAGGTAAGCGTAAGCTTAGGGGTAAACATAGGCAGCCAGCCGGCCTGGGGCCCTGTTGGATACGATTATGCCAATTATTATTACATGCCCGATATTGATACGTATTACGATGTGCCAACCCATCAGTATGTATACCTTAGTAACAATGTATGGGTGCACCGTACTTATTTGCCCGTACGCTATCGCAACTACGACTTGTACCACAGCTATAAAGTGGTAATTAATGACCGCTCCCCATGGATAAGGCACGATGTTTACAGAACAAGGTACGCCAGCTACAGGGGCCGTCATGATCAGGTTGTTATCCGTAACAGCCGCGATGCCAGGTACGCCAATTACTGGAGGGGCAACCATAGCCGCAGGGTAGTTTACAATCGTGGTAATGGCCACTTTGATAATGGTAATCACGGAGGCCGCGGGCCGCAATTTCACAGCAATGGTGGCCGCGGTGGCAACCATGGTGGTGGTGGCGGCAATCGTGGTGGTGGCGGTGGCAACCATGGTGGCGGTGGCAACCATGGTGGCGGCGGCGGACACGGAGGGCATGGCGGTGGTCATGGGCACCATTAATAACCCAATCGAAAAAAACGCCAGCAGGCTTCCGGTAAAACGGAGGCCTGTTTTGTTTAAACCAGGTTTACAATAATTAGCCGTGCCTAACTATTACAAACGGGCCGGTTTTTATTTATGTTTGTACGTTCCCAGTTCAACAGCGGATGTATACATTATCAGAAGAAAACTATCTAAAGGCTATTTACCGTATTGCGCAGCAAAAGGATGTTAAAATAACGCCCACTGCTATAGCCGAGGCGCTGGGCAATAACCCGGCCTCGGTAGTTGATATGATTCGCAAGCTTACCGAAAAGGAGTTGATAGCCTATGATAAAAAGGTTGGCGTAAAACTTACCATACAGGGTTTAAAAGATGCCGTGCTAATTGTACGCAGGCACCGGCTTTGGGAGGTTTTCCTGTTAGAAAAACTGGGCTATCATTGGGATGAGATCCATGATATTGCCGAAGAACTGGAACACATCAGCGATGCAACCCTGGCCGACAGGCTCGACAAATTCCTGGGCTTCCCCGAATACGACCCTCATGGCGATCCGATACCCAAAGCCAACGGTAAAGTACCTAAGTCATTTTCGGTAACGTTAACCGATCTTAAACCGGGTACGGCCTGCCGTGTGGCTGCCGTACGCGATACCAGCAATTCGTTTCTGCAATACCTCATTAAGCTTAATATTGGTATTGGCACCCGCATCCAGCTAATTGAAAAAATACCTTTTGATGATTCCCTGGTGATTAGTATCAATGGCAAGGAAAATACTACGGTATCGCAAAAGTTTGGCGAGAATATTTTGATCGATTAAGGGGTTAAAATCTAAACGCCACCTCCCCCAAAAGCCACAAAACACCTGGTTAGGTGGATGGAATTTCGGGGAAATTTAAAAGTTGATGATAATGCGGAAAAAGTTTGCAGATTTTCCGTCTTTCTGTCAAAACCCTGTCTTTATTTCATACTATTTGCTTCAATTTCAAGCCAAATCACCGATTTACGTTATTCGCAATCTTGTTTTCATCTTATTTTCATATAAGCAATTTACCTTAGTTGTTGTAGAGGTGAGAGGTAACATTTTTGTTATAAATATAATCATCCTGCAGCGGATTAGAGTAGTTTGATTTTTTGACGATAAAAATTTATTTTATGCTGGCAGTAAAAACTTTAAGTAACAATTTAACCACCTACAAGCGTAATGTACACGCTATGGGTGATAAATTTGAGATTAGTGTGGTTGGGAATGATCCTTTATTGGCCAATGAACAAATAGAAATCGCTATCGACGAGATCAACAGGGTTGAAAAACTACTTTCGGCCTTTGGCGACGACAGCAACATTAAACAAATTAACCGCGAAGCCGGCATTGCCCCGGTTAAAGCCAACGGCGAAATTTTCAGGCTGATAAGCCGTGCTTTGCAGATATCTGAACTTACACACGGTGCTTTTGATATTACCTACTTTACCGGCAATACCGGCAGCGATACAACGCTGGTTGAAAACGTGACTGTTAAAACAGCTCCATACTCGGTAATGCAAACCAACTATCAAAATGTTGTACTTGATGCAGCCAAACAAACTATCTTTTTAAAGGAAAAAGGCATGCGTATTGGCTTTGGCGCCAACAGCAAGGGTTATGCTGCCGACAGGGCAAAATTTGTTTTGCAAATGAACGGCGTTAGCAGCGGCGTTATTAATTCAGGCGGCGACCTGCTAACCTGGGGCACACAGCCCAATAACAAACCATGGACGGTAGGTACTGCTGATCCTGAACAACGGAAACAACCTTTTGCCCACCTTAACATCAGCAATATGGCTTTTGCAACATCGGTAAATGCCGAAAAATATGCCAGCATCAGCAAGAAAAAATTTCAAAGTATTGCCAATGCCAATAAAGGTTTCCCGGTAAGCGAAATTAAAAGTGTAAGTGTACTTAGTCCAACCGCCGAACTGGCCGATGCCATGGCATCTCCTATGATTAGCATCGGTGTTAACGCCGGGATGTATTTAATTAACCAGCTAAACCAAATTGCCTGTGTTATTATTGACGACCAGGACCGCGTTTATATGTCAAAAGGCATTAACATATAACAGCTTTAATCGTATTTATTTTAAACCAATCATAATTATTCCGGTAAGCGTATAATCACCTATTTATCTAAGCAATTTCCCCCTGCTTAAATAAACAGGTGATAATTGTTATCAACAGTACCCCCACTTTGGGTATTACTGTTTATATTGACCGATATTTGAATATAATTTTAAGTTTTTCTTCCTCTCAATGGTAAAGTGGTTTGCGTATATTGTACTGTTTTTGATATTTACGCCACGTTTATCAGCTGCCGGTACTACAAACAGCCCATCAAATCCTGTTGAATACCATCATACGGTAACGTTGCAGCATCATAATTTACCCGCCGATACTACGTTATCAAAAAGTAAAAAAGAGCAGGAAGAAAAAAATAAAATTAAAGAGGTAGCTAAAGCAAAACGGCAGGCCAAGCCCGCAAAGGTGAATGAAAACACTCCACCTGTGCCGCCCAAACCTAAGCCCAAAAGACAGCGCCGGCCAGAAGGGTTGGAGCGTCCGCCGGAAATACCTCGAAGAAATGGCGATTAAACAGGTGGTTAACAAACAATTTACCAATTTTTGATGAAGTACCTTTGCTTACTTTTTTTTATTGCCGGCAGTAATGCCTTATACGCTACGGGTATTAACAATACGTTTTTGACCAGTGGCAACATCCATATTGTGGCCGATACAGATACCATCATCCGGAAACAATCTGTTTCGGTAGGGGTAAACTATGGCAGCGACGCACTCTTTTTCGGACGCACCAGCCCCGTTAAATACCCCTTTGTTACCGGCGATGTTATTTATAACAGCAAACAAGGCTTTTTTGCCTATAGCTCGATATTAAAGGTTTTGGGGTATGCGCCGGTTGATGAAGTTGATGTTGGCGGCGGCTACTTTTACAAACTGTCTAAACAGTTTTCGGGCACGGTAAGTTATACCAGGTTTATATTTAACAAGCAAGCCAAAGTAATCAAATCGGCCTCGTCAAATGATATCAACCTGAAAAACTCATACGACTGGAAGTTTTTGAAAACCAGTGTTATAGCCGATTATCTTTTTGGCAAATCTAACGACTTTTTTGTTACCGTTACCAACTCCAAATACATTGAAACCAGCTGGAGCATTTTTGACGATCAGGATTACCTGTCATTTAATCCATCATTCAATTTTATAACGGGTACGCAAAATTTTGTGCAGCGATACTCCGTCGATCATCGTTTTAAACAGGATATTGACAACATATATGTGTACGATGATCCCAACTCGGCACGTTATAACCGTAAGTTTAAAATGCTTAACTACAGCTTTAAGGTGCCCATTGCTTACAACAGGCCCCATTATACCCTTGAGGCTTCATGGCGTTATTCAATCCCTGTTAACGTAGAGGGTGTGCTGGAAAATCACAGAGAATCGTTTTTTAACCTGACATTTTTTTACTTGTTTTATTAGTAGCAGCGCATGAATGTTTTGATCATCGAAGACGAAAAGGCGCTTGCACATGAGCTGGAAATATTCCTGACCAATTACAACTACATCTGCGAGGTTTGTTATGATGGTGCTTCGGCATCGGAAAAAATAGCCACCAATTTATATGATTTTATCCTGATCGATCTGGGTTTACCCGATTACGATGGGCTCGACCTGTTAAAAGAGGTGAAAAAGCTGGGTTTAGATGCGGCCTGTATTATATTAACCGCCCGTGCCGAAATTAATGACCGCATTAAAGGCCTTGATTTGGGTGCCGATGACTACCTGCCCAAACCATTTTCATTGCTGGAACTGCAAAGCCGGATGCAAGCTATTATCCGCCGCAAATTTGGGGTTAAAAATAATATTATAGATTTGGATGGTTTCCTGATTGACTTAACCAACCGCACAATATCATACGGCACAAGCATTGTCAATACCATCACCAAAAAAGAATTCGACCTGATTGCTTACCTCATCCTGCATAAAAACCGCACGCTTACCCGGATGCAGCTAAGTGAACATATTTGGGGCAGTGTAGTTAATAATGATTACGACTCCAATTATATAGACGCGCACATTAAAAATATCAGGAAAAAGTTAAACGCATTTGCCTCGCCCGATTGGCTGGAAACTGTACGGGGGCTTGGATATAAAGTAAAGATAAACGCTTAATTATTTGAAATTAAGAACAAAACTTACACTTTTTAACGCCATATCAAAACTGGTGATTGTGATACTGTTTGTATTGCTTGTACCCGTATTGATTAAAAATATCAGCAGCAGTTATGTTGATAGCAAGCTGATAAAACAAAAAAACAAACTGCTGCAAATTGTAAAAAGCCAGGGTATTGAAACTTATATTGTAAATGGCGAAGGCTATGGTAGCTACCTCCCACTTAAAGATGAGTACATAAGCCTTGATGAGGTTGACCCGAAGTATTTTTTAGATACTATTCAGCGTGGAAAACGCCTGTTTAGCGAGGGCGACACGCTTGAGTACCGGATATTGAGCCATACCTTTAAGGTTAAAAACAAAAACTACCTCCTGGAAATTGGCAAAAGCGTAGATACGCTTGATGAAACCAGCATCCCCTTGCAAAACCTTGCTTTCCAGGTGTTGTTGGGCATGATATTGCTTACTATACTTGCCGACCAGGTTTACTCCAATTATGTGCTTAAACCATTGCGCATCATCATCAAAACCAAGCTTGTAGGTCAAAGGTTCCCCAATTTTCAGTCGTACCGAAAAGTGCGCACCAGCACATCTGATTTTGAGCATCTTGATCTGAGCATCCATAAAATGATTGAAACTATTGCCGATAAATTTCATAAGGAACGCGAATTTATTTCCAATGCATCGCATGAGCTGATGACCCCGATATCTATCCTTCAATCGAAAATTGAGAATATGTTTGAGGAAGAGGATATCAATGACGAGTTGAAAGTACGCTTGCTGGAGATGCAGAAGATTCTTAACCGGCTTAAAAGCATCACTAAAACCCTACTCCTGATATCGCAGATTGAGAATGAGCAATTTTTAAAAGAGGATAAAGTTTCGGTAAGTGAGTTGTTGCAGGATGTTTATGATGAAATCTCCATCCGCCTGCAGGATAAAAACATCAGTTATGAAATTTCGGTGCCCGATAATTGGTACATGGTAAACATTAATAAGTTCCTGCTTTTTAACTTGTTTTTTAACCTGATTAACAATGCTACAAAATATAACCGCGAGGGCGGCAGTATCAGGGTTGTGGCAGTGGCAGTACATGATAAATTTGTAGTAAGCATAACCGATACCGGGATAGGGATAGATGCCGAAGCACTGCCCCTGATATTTAACCGCTTCAAAAAGTTCCGCCAGTCGCTTCAACAGGATAGTTTCGGTCTGGGCTTGCCTATTGTAAAATCTATAGCCGGTTTCCACGACATCGAAATTGATGTAGTATCTGAAAAAGATGTTGGCAGTACCTTTAAGCTCATTTTCCCGGCTACATTGATAATAGTTAGTTGAGTTTCCTGTTCCTCCTTTTTTGTATCGGGAATTTTACATTTATGTACTAAAAATTAGTCAGCTTATTAGATTAAAGCTAATCTACGATCATTTTTCAAATCACCAATTTCGTAATTGTTAAAAAAATGAAGCAGAAGTGTGTATTTGCTTTTAGGGGCGGTCAATTTATGCCAATTTTGCTTTTGGCATCTGCTTTGCAAATGGTAGTACATATATACATACTATTATTATGAAATCTCTAAAAATTAAGGTAGCAACTTTCAGTATAGCATTAGCTACGGTTGGAATATTAGGCTCGGGCTGTAATTCACTAACCAAAACACAAAAAGGTGCTGCTATTGGCGCCGGTGCCGGTGGTACTGTAGGCGCTTTTATTGGTAAGGCTGCGGGTAACACTGCTTTAGGTGCTATTATTGGTGGCGCCGTTGGTGGTACCGCAGGCGCATTTATTGGCCGGAATATGGACAGGCAGGCAGCAGAAATTAAACAAACCGTTCCTGGGGCTACCGTAGTACGTGAAGGTGAGGGTATCCTGGTGAAATTCGATTCGGGCATTTTATTTGACACTGACAAATCTGCCTTAAAGGCCGAAGCGCAAAGCAACCTGCAAAAATTGGCAGTATCGCTTCAAAACAACCCCGAAACCAACATTTTAATTGTTGGCCATACAGATAACACAGGAAGCGACGCACATAATATGGATTTATCCGTTCAAAGGGCACAATCTGTAAAATCATTTATAGCTGCTCAAAACGTTCCGGCATCACGCTTGCAAACTTCAGGCAAAGGTGAAACAGAGCCAATTGCTGATAACACAACGGCAGATGGCCGTTCAAAAAACCGCCGGGTTGAAATTGTAATTGTTGCTAACTCAACTATGAAAAACCAGGCTAAACAGTCGGCTCAATAATATAATTTAATAGTTAAGATCAAGTTAATCAGAAAACCTGGCCGCGAGGGCCGGGCTTTCTTGTTTTACGGGTATTGCAATAGCGTGAAAAACAATTTGTAATCAACAAGTTAATCATCTACTTTTGTTACATGTTAAAAAGATTTGGATATGAAAACGCTTAAAATATTTATCATCATGTTCTTTCTTTCTGCTACCGTTGCTAAAGCCCAGTTTACCAAGGCCGAGTTGCAGGTTAGCGGACTTACCTGTGCCCTTTGCGCAAAATCAACCGAAAAAGCTTTACGTGCATTGCCATTTGTAGGCGATATTAAAACCGACTTGATCCGCAACACCTATCTCATCACCTTTAAAGAAGATGTGTCGGTAAATTTCGAACAGATCAGCAAAAAGGTGCAGGCATCCGGCTTTTCAGTAAGTAGTCTCAAAGCCACCTATAATTTTGATAATACCAAGGTGGCTGATAACAATTTCAGTTATGGGGGCGATACCTACAGATTGCTCAACCCTGCCAATAAACCAACAAGCGGCGCCGTTAATGTTACCGTTGTTGACCTGGGGTTTGCGCCAAAATCGGTATCAAAAAAATACTTGGGGCAGGTTACTGATACAGCACCTGCATCCGGCCGTATTTATCATTTAGCCATATAAATTTCCATTAAACATTCTTTTCAAACCAAAAGCGCGGCTCAATTAATAGCCGCGCTTTTGGTTTTGTTTAAAAGAAAGTATTCTTAAACCCGGATATAAATCTTCTTTTTATCTAACAGGTAACCTACAAACCAGCAAATTAGCATATAGCTGATGGCAAACAGTAACGAACCTATTGCCCCGGGTATTATTACCTGGTAAAAGTTGGTGTTTATCCAGTTATAAAAACTAACGCCTTTTACAGTGAATATGTAAAAGAACACTACAAGCGTTTCTGACAGCACGTACAACGGCAATGGGTTTTTGCCCATAATAACAAAAAAACGTGTCCAGTTGCCTTTGTTCCAATCATTAATTTCCAGGGCATAAACCAGGAATGACAGGATCACCAGGTCGAGGCCGGTGGTTATAAGCACAAACGGGCTGCTCCATAGCTTTTTGTTGATTGGGAATATCATATTCCAGCACAAAGCCAGGAAGATAAACAAGCAGCCCATGAGCAGCATTTTTGATATTACATCATACCCTTTGCCTTTTTGCTGGATGAATTTACCTGCATAGTAGCCAACTACCACGTTTACTATAGCAGGTAAGGTGCTTAAGATCCCCTCGGGCTCAAAGGCTATTTTTTCTCCGTGGTACATGTGGTTCTCTCCTATAATAAGCTTATCCAGGAAAATGCCAGCGTTGCCCGTCATACTTAGCGGGTTGGATGGATCGCCAAAAACCAGCAGTATAACCCAATAGCCCAGCAGGAACAGGATAGATAAAATGATGACTGATTGTTTGGATAAAAAATGGATCATGAGCGATGCGAAACAATAGCACAGGGCTATACGCTGCAAAACCCCCATGATACGGGTATGGCTTATCGGCGACAATGCGATATGGCCCTTATCCAAATAAACAAACGGGAACCAATACATCAGGTATCCTATTAAAAATATCAGCAGTGTGCGTTTAAAAATCTTGGTAAGTACGGCAGCATTGCCCATCTCGACATAGCGTTTCATCGAAAAACTCATGGCGTTCCCTACCGCGAATAAAAATGACGGAAATACGAGGTCGGTTGGGGTAAAACCATGCCAGGCGGCATGTTGGAGAGGCGAAAATGCATCCGCTCCGCTCCCGGGTGTATTCACGATGATCATAAAACATAATGTCATCCCTCTAAATACATCCAGCGATAAAAATCGTGTCGATGATGTGTTCATATCTTGGTTTATAATTGTCGACCGGTTTACAGCAGGAGGTAATTAGCGGCAATTTGAGAAAATCTGCCGGGATATGAAAACCCCGGCAGCTATAAATATAATTTATTAATGATAGCCCGGATTTTGTTTAAGTACAGGGGTGCCACCTTTCGCGCTTAAATCAATTTCTGTAAGCGGGATAGGATAATATTCGTTTTTGCCCTTTAAAAACTTGCCTCCCTTAACATCATTGGTGAACGCGCTTTGATAAGCTACGTAAGCATTAAGCTCGGTATCGGCAATGCCCCACCTTACCAGGTCAAAAAAGCGGTGACCTTCCATAGCCAATTCAATTTTGCGCTCAAAATAAATGGCTTTAAGTGCAAAATCTTTGCTGGTGAAAGCACCTGCAGGGTAAGCGCTAACTTTATAATTGGCGGCTGGTGTACCGGTAAAACCGGCGGTGGGATTATCATCATTTTTATATTTGTGCACCCAGCCCGATGTATTGGCTGCCCGGCTACGCACCATGTTCACATAACCTTCGGCTTTATCAAAATTACCCAGTTGTGCTTCGGCCTCGGCGGCCATGAGCAGCACATCGGCATAACGGATAAGGTTAACGTTAATGCCCGATCCCGGAGCCCAGGAAGTATTATCGCCGTTGGTGCTTTGCTCGGCCTGCCCATAAACATTTTTAATAGGCGAGTACGGGCCTCCGTACTGCTGATCTCTTATCCAATCAATACCCGGATGCAAGCCCCAATCAAGGTACGGTATACCACGGCGGCCAACTGTCCAATCCAGCCGGGGGTCTATGGTCCCGGCATCAGGGGTAAAATTGGCGCCAGCTGCAATGCCCATATCTGTTTTTAAAGCGTGGCTGTTGTAGTCATCCAAATAAGGCAGGCCGGTAGCCGGGTTGGTCCGGTAATGATTGGCCAGTTCAATTGATGGCTGATAAAAACCACAGCAACTAAACGGGCTGCTATTACCGTACGGAAAGTTCAACATATCGCCGTCGTTGGCGTTTGACGGTCCGTTAGGGTCGGTATTGGCGGCTGCCTGCACAGCAAATACCGATTCGGCGCTGTTATTGGTAGCTGTTCTGAAATTATCGTTGAATTTTTCATTCAATTCATACTTCAATCCTAATGCCGTTACACCCTGTGTAATAACTGCATCAAAAACCGTTTTTGCATCGGCGTATTTATGCTCATACAAATATGTTTTTGCTAAATATGCGCCCGCAGCCCACTTGTTGGCCCTGCCCACGTTTTCCTGGGTATTGGGCAGGTTATTATAGGCATACAAAAAATCAGCCTCAATTTTTGGCCATATATCCGTTGTATTAGGCTGATTAACATCGGTGGTGGTTTCATCGAGGTAAGGCACATTATTAAACATTTTTTTTAGGTCGAAATAATAATGAGCGCGTAAAAACCGTGCCTGTGCTATGATGTTTGTCTTGGCGACTGCTGTAATACCGGGCACCTTATTTGTAATTATAATGGTATTATTTGTGCGCGAAACGCCTTCATAGTCGGCCCGCCATTTGCTATCAAAAAAGCCGTTGCTGGCATCGGGGTTATATTTCATGATAGGTTCAATAGGCTGCTGATCGCCCGCTATGCTACCTTTTGAGGCATCGCCGCCGGCAACACCGCCATAAATCCAGTTATCGGGCGATGCCTCCCATGAACTGCCACCACCAAAAGCGGCATCGCCACCCTGCTGACCATCTAATGCAGCATAAGCGCCCACAAGCAATTCGTTTGCACCTGCTTCGGTTTGTAAAAACTTAGGCTCCAACGCCCCGTTGATTGATTTATCAAGAAACGTTTTTTTACATGCACCAAGCGCAAAAACGCTTAGCAACATAATACTGAAATGTTTTTTTGCTTTCATTGTAATACTTTTAATGCTGTTGTTATAATGAAAAATTAACTCCGAATAAGAATGTGCGCGGGCTGGCATAGCTACCCTCGTCAATGCCAAAATCTTTGGTGTTACCACTCAATTCCGGGTCGACGCCGCTGTAACCCGTTAAGGTAAACAGGTTGGTTGCCGATACATAGATCCGCAGTTTCTGGATCCCCGCCTTTTTTAGGCCCGCAATTTTAAATGTGTAGCCAATTTGAGCGTTGCGCATACGCACATAAGTTCCGTTTTCAACAAAGTATGAGTTGGGTGTTGCGCCGCTGCTGGTTGATGCATCCAACTCCTGAATAGGGGCTTTTGCATTTTGATGCGTTGGTGTCCATGAATCATTAAGCGCAGTATAGCTTTTGGCTGTTCCGAATGACGCATAAAAGTCTCTCCAATACTTAACGCTGTTCCATAATTTGTTGCCAAATGAGCCGTACAGGAACACGCTGGCATCAAAATTTTTATAGTTTACGCTTAGGTTTAAGCCGGCAGTAAATTTAGGATTAGGGTTACCAATAAAAGTACGGTCGGCATCGGTAATAATACCATCGCCGTTTACATCTTTATATTTAAACCTACCCACCTTTACATCCGATTGATATACCGCCGAAGGATCATTGGTGGTTTTTTGAGCATTGGCATCTGCAGCATCAATCTGTGCCTGGTTGTTCCAAAAACCATCTATCTGGTAGCCATAAAATTCGCCCAGCGAGTGGCCAACCGCGCTTCGGGTTATGGGGCCATCAAAACGGCTTGTGGCGTCGCCTACAAAATAATCCCTATCGTCAGATACTTTTAATATTTTGTTATTATAAGTAGTTAATGTTCCTGTGGCGTTAAAACTCAGGTCCTTATTTACAGTTATATTGCTTGTTACAGATATATCAAGTCCGTCCGTTTTCATTTTGCCCACATTTTGTGCAGGCACATTACCATTACCCGCGGTACCTAACTGCCTTGCGGCATATAAAAGGTCCTTAATATCTTTACGATAATAGTCGGCCGTTATAGCTACTTTGCCGTTAAGGATGGTAGCATCAAACCCAAAGTTGGAGTTGATGTCTTTTTCCCACAAAGCGTTGGGGTTAGCTATCTGATCCTGGTAAAAGCCCGGCAACAACGCGGAGTTACCATCCAAAGGATAATATGACTGGCCTATATTGGTGCCAAAAGTAGTGTAAGCATCTTTTGCACCCATATTGATCTGGTTACCCATGATACCCCAGCCGCCGCGTACTTTAAGATCGGTAAGCCATTTTACTTCTTTTAAGAAACTCTCCTGTGATACGCGCCAGCCTGCGCTAAAAGCAGGGAAGTAGCCATAGCGCTGATTTACCGGGAACTTTGAAGAACCGTCGCGACGGATTGTTGCATTAAACAGGTACTTATTATCAAAAACATAATCCAGGCGGGCAAATTCAGATAATAGCGACGTTGAACTTTTACTGCTGTAAGTATTTTTGTTTATTGTTCCTGTTGAAAGGCTAACATAATCAGGATCAAAATTATAAAAGCCCTGTATACTGCCGCCGAGGCTTTTATCATAAGTTTCAACAGCTTCGGTACCTATAACCACGTTCAAATTATGTTTGCCAATGGTTGTTAGATAAGTAAGCGTATTTGTCCAGTTGTAGCTATAGCTATTGGCCGAATTTTCATTGTAGCTGTTTGTTTGGGAGTTTTCTACGTTTTCGTATGTTGGATAGGTAAACGCGTGGTCGTTGCTGTTTGTAATGTCTCCGCCAAAACTGGTGCGTAGTGTAAGACCTTTAAACAAATCGGCTTCGGCGTACATGTTTCCAAGTAATCGATAGGCTATGGCTCCATTTACTTTAGTGCGCTGCTGTATAGCTACAGGGTTATTGGAATCGCCTAATCCTGTACCATAAGTGCCGGCATAATTGCCCATTATATCATAAACAGGTATAATTGTCTGCTCTCTTAAACCCATAGCTATTACGCCATCGGGATTGTTGGCGCTTATTTGCGCATGGTTGGCGGCAGCAACCTGAGGCGTTTTGGTGATAGAATAAGCCAGGTTTTCGCCAATTCTGATGTGTTTGGTAATATTAAAGGTGGTATTTGAGCGCAAGGTGTACCGTTTTAGGTAAGTATCAATCAATGTTCCCTGCTGATTAAAATAATTGAGCGAGAACAGGTAGCTTGCCTGATCGCTGCTGCCGCTTAAGGTTAAATTATGGCTGGTTATAGGAGCCGATTTAAATAATTCATGATACCAATCGGTACCTGTTTTATTTGCCCTTGTTATACGATAAAAGCTATTAAAATCATCAGGCGAGGTATAGTTAGGATTAACGTAGTATTTTGAGGGATTTACGGAAGCATCGCCTTCTTTAGCGCCGGCAGGTGTAATATAATCAGGCAAAGTAAAAGTGGCGTTTGCCCCTGTTGGATTATATAACGGGTCTGTAAAATCGGTAATACCGGAATTTTTTTCGGCCATTAGCTGTAGGTTGGCCGCCTGCTGCGGATTTAACGTATGCCAAACGTTACCCCCTTTTGGCACCTGCGAACCATAATAAGCATCATACTGAATGCTCACTTTGCCCTTGCCCCTTTTGGTGGTAATGATGATAACCCCGTTTGCGGCCCTGGCGCCATATATTGACGCGGAACTTGCATCCTTTAACACCTGTAACGATTCAACATCATTTGGGTTAATAGTGCTTACGTCGTAGGTTTCCATACCATCAACCACGTACAATGGCGTGTTATCGCCAAACGTATTAAAACCCCTGATGTGTACCTGTGGCTCCTCGCCCGGCTGGCCCGATCCGGTTACTGTAACACCCGACGCCTGCCCCTGCAATTGGCTGTTTACCGATGATGAAGCTTGTTTATTCAAATCCTTAACATTAACTACGGCTACAGCACCGGTAAGGTCTTTTTTCTTTTGAGTAGTGTAGCCAACCACAACAACCTCGTTCAGGGCTTTTGATTCTTCAACAAGCTTTACGTTTACCACTGTTTGGCCGCCAATGGGCACTTCCTGCGGGGTAAAGCCTAAAAAGTTAAAAAGGAGCGTGCCAGTGCCATCGGGCAATGTAAGGCTGTATTTTCCATCGATGTTGGTTACTGTTCCTAATGTGCTCCCTTTAAGTTTTATGCTTACACCGGGTAGCGGCAGCCCGGCAGCATCTGTAACGGTACCGGTTACAGTAACGGTTGCTATCGTTTTTCCGTCGGCCGGTTTAATAATAATAATGTTATCAACTACCTGGAAGGTAAGCTGCTGATTTTTAAGTACATTTTTCATTACCGTTTCAATACTGGCGTTTTGCAGCTCAACGTTGATTTTTTTATCAATGTTAACCTGGTCCAACCGGTAAAAAACCGAGTATTTGCTGCTTTTTTCAATCTGCTTAAACATCTGTTTAACAGATATATTGTTCACATTAAAGTTGTAAACGTTTTGCGAAAAAGCAGCTG
>Ga0307515_10006037_pt1 | contig 24367 bp, 20 predicted proteins | sample 17_EM_MG_FD_194513 | JGI IMG/M metagenome (GOLD analysis project Ga0307515, IMG submission 194513) | Populus trichocarpa ectomycorrhiza microbial communities from riparian zone in the Pacific Northwest, United States - 17_EM | ecosystem: Host-associated > Plants > Roots > Unclassified | place... | reverse complement strand
GGACCCAATATCTATAAAATATCGGGTCGTGTGTAAGAGTATATATACTAGGTCCCGCCGCGCTTGCGACAAGTTCGCAAGCACTCTCAGTCTTTTTGGCCGTATGGCGACGTGGAGGCGGGCCACGTTACATCGTGTCTCTAATCGATGAACTTTTAGTAGTATTTTAAGCTGTCGTAGTTAAGCAATTCAACCGCGAATATAGAGAAAATCATAAAAATCGGTGCTCTCCTTAACAAACCTTGAGAAACTGCCCCAGACCCCCAGTCCGCGCTGAGAAAGTTAAAAGTTGGGAACACAAGCCCAGCCAAGATAGCGCGGAAGTGTTTCAGCTCTGTCCCAATTGATATATGCTTGGACTGTCCCATCTTCGGTAACAAGTGTGTTCTGCCAGTCAAAGTCTGTTGACTCATTAATTAAGTAGCTTAGTGTGTAATAAGGTACAACGTAGATAATCCTGCAGGAAAATTTTCTCGGGACGTGGGCCTGTTTCAGCGCCCTTTGACGAATAAGGAAAGTATTTCAATATCATAGAGTAAAGCAGATATATGCTTCTATGCTCAAGGTATGTCTTTTAATCACTTCCTCGGAATCCTGGATGCACATCTCCTTCCACCATTTCTCAAGGCGATCTCGCAAGACTCTGAGGTTGAGTGTGGATGAGTGATAGTATCATCCTCGTGGTCCTTTGTCTTACAGGAAGCCACCCAAAGTTCTTGTTATAGCATGGACCGACGGTCAGCTTCGAAATCCGTTCGCCAAGGGACATTGGAAGTCCCCTTGAGAAATGTATCGTACCCATCTTATCGAATTCGAGATGTCTGAGCTCACTCATTCCAGTAGCCAAAGTATTATGTTTTGTCTCTTGTCGTCGAGCTGAGTAGGTGTGAGGCCGTCATTGTCAAACCAAACTGCGCTAGCTTCACGACCCTCCACCGCGGTCATGAAAGGTGCTCTTAGAGCATTCTTGAAGGTTTCATCAACTTAAAGCATCTCAGGCATGCGTAAGTTGGTGTTCTCTTGGATGTATCTCATAGTGCAAGCTTGCGAGATGAAGTTAAGCGCGTCTCAGACTTGTCATTGAAAGTACGGAGGTGCGTTTCAAAAGTCTTCGCCGCCCCTTATTGGGCGGTCTTATGGGCGGTAACTCCCTAAGGTTGGTAGGGCAACGGGCTAGAAGCCGCCCAATGGCGCCTTTAAGGTCCCCCAGAACCGGCATAAAATGCGCCCAATTTTCGGCTACATGCGGGTTCTTTAGGCTCAACCTAGGCAGGGCCGGCAAAGACTTTTGAAACGCACCTCCGTAGAGAATACGGTGAAACTGTGAGTCAAGCGAACTAGGTTTTCGAAGGAATTAAATGAACCTTAGGCAACCACTACAAATGAGCAAATGGAGGCTACTTGGGGAGGATAGAGATTGATGTGGATTAGTGTGCGGAGAGAATGTGGAGTTGGAGGGAGGGAATTTCGACGCAGTGAGTCTAGCCTTCCAGGTGTGGAGGCAGCCAGCCTCGACAACCGAGCAGGAATGCCCTTTGAGGGTGGAACGAATATGTGAATTTTTCACTAAGCGGGGCTTACTCGTCAAGTGAAGTATTACCAGTGATCTTTTTGGACTGGACTGGAGTGGATCTGGGCTCGAATCCACTCCACCAGCCTATTAAAAGCTGGAGCTCCGAAGCAAATATATACTATAAATAGTGTTAAGGAGGTTGAGGTAAAGGTGGCAAAAATCACCAATATTGAATTAGATTCTCTACTTATCGTCCTTATTAACCTCTCCATCCTTATCGCCGTCATTAGTATTATTGCCTTAATTAAGCATCGCCTTAATAGCGGCGGACTCTACCTCTAATGCCCCCTCCCCACACTCACGCCATATCGGTAACGTTCGCATTTTGGTATTTTTAGGCGCCCTTATACCGAATATACTGCTTACTATATAGCTTAAATTCCTCTACTTTTCTTAACGCGTCGGTTCCGTTCGGGTTAATTTCTTTAGGAGTAATGAGGATATTATTAAAGGCAGGTGTACGGAGGGAAGGATCGCTCTATATTAGCTAGCGAGGAACAACACTAAAAGGGCAAGTAGTGGTGCTGAGGGGGGGGGGAATGGAGGGAGGTAAAAAGGGCGACGGCGAGGACAATAGGGGCGGTACGACTAGAAGTTCTAGATTCGGTGGCTGATACTAGCTATTAAGAACGCTGAGCCATTGCGTAAACCCCCGATTGGCTAATCCTACGCACTGACAATATAATGTCCTTTCCTCCCTCCCGATTAGGTATAGGGTTTGGAGCTCCAAGAGCTCCACTACCTTAGATCCACTCCATCCACCAATTAAATCACTTAGATCCATTCCAGGGCAAGCCTCAGTCCATCCTGGAGCTCCATATTGACTCCAGTCCAAAAAGATCACTGAGTATTACAACTGAGATAAATGTGAGATTGGCGAAATTGAACTTTATCACGGTTGTGGACTGTTTGGCTGAAAATTCCACTCCTTCACCCGGATTGAAAAAGAACACTAGTAGTTTGATTGAGATAAACCTGAAGCTAATGAAATTTATCCAAACCACTAGTGCCTCAGCAAAACTACATCGCGCTCCACCACATCCTTTCTATAGTTCAACCATTGGACTATAGTCATTTCCCCAAGCATACTCTATTAATAATCGGATTGAGGTGATTCAAAACCTCCCAACACTAACTCCATAAAAACTGTGCCAGTGTATGTAGAAGACATTCCAAAAGTTCATGGGCAATGGATAGATACGGTTAAATTACCAATTTTCATGCGTTTCTGATAGTTGTCGTTCACTCATTCTGATGCCGCTTGAGCGCGTTCAGCTCTCCGTTTCTGTACCCACTCCCCGAAAGGTCTCCATATAGCCTCTTTCTCAGCAGGTTTCAAAGATGCCGCCAGCCCACTTGTTGACGTAGTCACGAACACTCTCGTACCGCGCCAGACATTACCATTGTCATCCAATACCTCCTCTTCACTCTTTCCCATGTTCTCTTTCTCGTTCTGCCAGCCATAATTGAACTCAGACGGCTTCGGATTCTTGCCGTGGCGATATCTCCAGATAGCTTCCCATATGCCCTTCCCAACAATGCATACAGCCTCAGGCTTGTATTTGAGGAACTTCGCATCAAGGTTCGCTGTTCCCGCTGCCATCTCCACCTTGGAAAGCTCTGCTGCGTCTTTTGAAGGGCGATCCACAATATTTGTGTTTCCCATACAGTATAGCCGGGGAAGGTCAACGTCCTCTTCTGGTCGAAGACGCCGATCAGTCAACCCCGAAGTATGTAGGAGCTTCCAGAAGTGGTTCGAGGGGTGGGCATATGCATGGCCGGCGGTGGCGGTTTGCACACCGGGATTGGTACCAACGAATACGCAGATTAGGTTCGGCTCGAGGATATCTGTCAGTGGCTTCAGGTGGGCATATTTCGAGGGGTCAGCATATCTGCTGGACTTCCGCTTCTTCGATGAACTTCTGGATGAGGATTTCGCTGCTTCGACTTTGAACTCGACATCATCGTCATCGGTAGCCTGCGTAATTGTCCGCTTGGACACTTGCTTGACGGGTTTCACTAGAGACGCTGAATTACTCAATGTAGCCTGAACCTTAGTTGACTTATGCTGGAATTTCTGAAGTGTGCCGTTGAATGTGGGTGGAGGTAGTGTCTGGTTGTTGTCTTCGTCTGTGTCGTGTGTTTGGCTTGCAGGGGCGTCGTTGGACTTGATGCTCTCTGCCTCAGACGTACTCTTGGTCTCTACCATCCTGACCTTTCCTGATCGCGTTAGTGCCATAGCGCTGGGAATCAGAGGAAGAGATAAAGAGTGAAAAACTGGAAGGGACACTTACGGGATTTTCTCCTATATGAACCCAAGAAAGAGGGTGCAGCCTAGAGAAGTGGGGTTGTTCGGTTGCAAAATCGCCTCCATTTCATAATCTGTTCAATCCGTGCGCCTTTTAGTGTCGCCCGGTTTTGTAATTAGTGGCGGCTACTACCGTGACTCATTTGAATCTGCAATTGAGTCGATGGTTCGGTAGAACTCCATAATGAGGCTCCATATTTGACTTCGTATAATGCGTGATTGACGTCGGTGAGCGATTCGAATGAGCCCCTCTGTCACCAGGCCTCTATTGCGACTCCCTACTTTGGTGTAGCAATGGAGCCTCCTCGGGCTTCATACGAGCTATATTTACAAGTCGTTGCTCATGGCCATAGAGCAATTGCGTTGTCCACCTTATTCCTCGCCACATATTAGTACGCTAAGTACGAGCGCCCCCCGGAAATAAGCTCATCGCGATCACGAAGGATAAGATAATGATATCATATAAGGATTGCAAATGCGACTACAGCATCGCGATCGGGGCGTGTGGAGTCGCCATATCACAAGAAGTCGTTACTTTGGCGCGTATGCGAGAGCTCGATATTAAGGCTGCGTTCGGTTGCAAAACTTCAGATCAGATCTGAACTGAAAGTCTGGCAGAAAAGGACGCGTTCCTTCCTCATTTGGTACGCGTTTGTGGCTTTATAAAAGCACGGGCATGTGCAATCTGGAGGCTTCAAATTAAAACTGAATGGGGTCTGGCACTCAGACCTCCAGATTAAACTGACGCCAAGACCTTCAGTTCAGAAGCCGTATACGGTGAAGTTGCCAACTTTTTAGTAACTTTTAGCGTGTTTTTTGGGCGGTCAAAGGAACATCAAAAATTTGTGGCTGAAGTTAAGTTCAACTAGAATTTAACCGAACGCCTCAGAATCAGATTGGAGCTCCAGATCAACTCTATTCTGAAGCCCTCATTTTGATCTGAACTTGCAACCGAACGCACCCTAATATGGAATATGGAACAGGAGCTCGAGGCTACATATTGAGACGGTGCCAAGAACCTCACTTCAACTACTGTATGCAGTATAGCTTACAAATTTGACGCGCTTACCGATATGGAGGAGCTTCATAATATGGAGGTGCAACCGAACGACCCCAGAATCTACACGTGACTTTGTGACAAAGCGTCACCCCGCACTTTCCCGAAGCGTACTCAACTACACTAGGTGCGGATCCTCATCCCTCGCGTTTCTCATGCGTCTTCCACACTACCTTTCTTGAGCGACGAGGCCATCACCATGACTACCTACCTCGACCTTTTTGGGCTGCGGACCGCCGTCTTTTCCAGCACTAGACTTTTACGTTTCGTGCCTGCTTTCGAGAAATACGAGAAGTGGCTCTCAACTCATTTCGTGGCTTGACACGCAACACCAGACATGACTAGCGTATACATTAACAAGGAGATTGCAGTGCTTCGTGCGGAATATGATAGAGGCGTGTTTTCATGCAATACACACTTGTTCTATAATTATGTTTCCATGAAGGGAGACAGCTATTGAGCAAGCATACCAACAGACAGTCAATGCTACAGTATTGTAGATGGCAGGCTAACAGAACAAGCTACTATTTCCATCACTCTAGACGGCCTCGGTCAAAGATTTGCAAAAAACAGAACTCGCATCAAACTAGCATCTGGCTTAAATTGATTTAACCCACTAGTTAGATCATGTACTCAAAAGTCTCCCTAGACTGCTCAAAAAACACCCACTCTCCAGTTCCTCCATTTCCACATCTGCCTCTCTCGTCATCCTTTCCAAAGCCTCACTCTCGATCTTCTCCACTACATTCCTAAATTCCACAAATCCAGGCTCCACCCACTTAACCCCATGTATCTCCTTATCCGCCGGCTTACCATTAACCCACTTCCTCTTCCTACCCACCTACACACCACCCACGCCTGCGTCAACCTCTGGCTGCGAAACCACATCTTCTTCCACTCCGGTTGACCAAACGTCAGCCATCCACCCTGCCGGTATGCCGTACACCCATCCATGCAGACTATCTTCACGAGTGGCTCGTCTCCCTGCGCGCGCTTCTTCTCAGCCGGGTCCTCGCTGGCGGCCCAGGCGCGCTTTTGCGGATGTGATGCCTCCATTGTTTTCATGTTGAAGCATTCCATGGCTTGCGGATCATACCAGTCGTCCTTGCTAGTTGGTGTAAAGTAGACTGTGTCAGGATCGAGCCGCATGGGAACGCTGAAGACAGCCGCTCGTGTGACAATGTCCCAAAGAGCAGTGAGCAATTCCGCTGCTTCTTGTTCTGCAGTGGTAGTGGTTGAATCAGCGTTTACGTTAAGTGACAGGCGATCGTACGATGGATTGAGCGCTAAGATTGGCACCAAAAGGGTATAGAGGCGTGTTGTGATCTCAATAGCGTGGGATTGGAAAGCTGCTGGGAGGTCATTTTCGCGAAGAAATTGCTTGATGGCTTTGTAGTATTCTTGGGTACGGAGGAAACATGCCACAGTCAGTTAGCTAGGTATGTTCTCACAAAGTATTCTTTAGGGTAAGTATGTTTACCATCAGCAGATTTATGATCAGCTTGAACACGATGTGCCTTCATCCGACGAAGCGCGCCTGCGACCTTGTTTCAGGCTTTGGTGGCATTGGCTCGGCGCCTCTGGCGAATGGATTGAATATTCTCCACATAGTGTTAGCACAGGATATAAGTATTTGCTACGTGCTTGCTGTGGGATTGTATATGATAACGTTTGATGGAAGGTTTGCAGACGATGCAGTCGGCGGGTCAAGATAAGCTAGAGCTACTGTAGTGTGTTGGATAGCTTCAACAATATCTGTGTTCTCGAATCTTGAGTTTTCGCGGCCGGGCAAGCTACTCTGCCTTTGTGCTGACATTCCCAGAGTATTCCGGGCTCCTTTGTTCGCAGCTGGCCGGATGCGGCAAATTGATGCATATTGATCCGGAAAGGTTATGCGACAAAGAGTCATAAGCTAGAGAAAAACACATATTGACTACGTGTTAAGATGAAAGAAAGAATGCAATGCACACTCACGTTAAGATAGGGTGAACTAGTGGTATGACAACATTTTCGGTTAGGGCACATCCTACAAAAGTCTAGTTCTCGTTCTGAAGATCATATCGCTGAGATGGAATAAATCCTTGGGATCTATAAATGATACCTTCTTTGGGGCCATAAGAAGTATCATTTTCAGATAGGAGCAAAACCTCTCTTTGCTTACATGCAGCTTCTCGTAGCCGGCCAGACACCCCAAGTGAGAATGGAACCGATTATCTGAGGCGCTAAATGCATGACTTCGGGTTGCGGCGATGCCATATCACACTGGATGAGCACTCTCCTACACGAGGTTGTGCACTGTTCCTTCGATCAATTTTCGTGCACGGCATGTAATGTATGTAACATGAACCGAGGTGTAGAGGCCATGGTAGGACATGGCAGCGCATTGCAGTGAAACCGGAGCAGATCGTGCCTACTTTGCTCGGTGTTCATGTAGATTTAGTGAGGGGGATCGTCCACGACTTATGCCTTTACGAATTTCCTTGGGATCATGCAGGTGCTGATCAGACTTGCGCTTCAGCGTTTGCTAGTTCACTCCTTTTAGCACATATCCATTAATATCATCTTCCCTCAGTCTCTCAGTCTTATCAGTAAATCCACTACCCGACAACGAGGCTCTTGTCTCTTCCCACATCTGCTTCAATGTTTTCCTATCCGCCATTGCCTTGGCTTGCTTGTTGAGTATTCGATTGGGCGTTCTAGCGCTTTTGTGCCGAACCGATACATCGCTTAAGCCGACATGGGGAACATTCTTTGCCAAATCCTCCTGTGCCATGGACTTTGTAGGCGCGAATATATTGTAGAGCGGCTGTCTTTCGACATACTCGCGCTGATCTGTGCGCAATAAATCGACGGTGAGGTGAAACCAGCGAAGGGTCTTGGAAGGTTTCTCGGACTGGCCTGTTTCAGCCACTTTCCCGTTCTTTGGGTTTTCTTGGAGTTTATTCTCGGGGGGCGAACGATCTTCAGTTTGACGGGTTGCGGATGCAAAATGATCACTGTTTTGGTCGGATGGTCTGTAGAGTAGAGTGCTCGGTCGTATTATTTCCTCAACGCCGTCTTCGCCAGATTGAGACTGCATACTAGCTCCACCGTCTTCTGGCTGACTCTCCGACCGGCTTTCATCCACGTCGTTCTCAGCCCCATCTCCAGCAATGGCTTCGAGGGAAAATCGTATAGGTGATGCGTCTAGGGCTTTTTGTGCTGATGCAGGTTCTCGATAAGTTGCTAACGCGGAATTTGGTATTCTTACAGGTTCTTCATACTGTATAGAGCCGAGTAAGAGGTCAGCGCTTGTAATTGAGAGAATTTTCATCAAGGGGATCCACAAACACGAAGATGTTTGAAAACAACAATGTCTCCAAACCTCTGTAGCACACGTAGTATTTCGCGGGTTTCGCTGAGATTCGCGGGTTTGGGTTGTATTCGAACATGAACACTTTTCGATGCAAGCAGCTTGCTTACTGCCGTGCGAGTTACTGCCATGCTGATGGAGCTGCAGGTGTTCTCCCGACCGGCCGGGTTGAACTTCAGGAAATTGGTCGATCCATGTCGATCACGTGCGGAGGTAATTCCAAGACCTCAGCGTCATTGGCAATATGATGGTAAGCTTTACAGAATCAGAGCTCGTAATTGTTATTAAAGGCTCAATATATACATATTTACATATCAATTACATGGATAACAGCTCATAAGCTTATCTCATGCCACACAGCGCTGGGCTCAACCATACCACTGGGAGCTCCATCCATACCGAGTGCCACCTATCCCAAGGACTTTGCCCGCCCAATATTTGTTATATATGCAAGTGCGCCTCCGGTTGCCCGTATCCTAGACTTTTTATTGCTTCCATGATGTCTGTACGCCGTTTTCCATGGTATCTGAACGCTGTCAACTGTATATATCCCAACCCAAAAACGCCGTCGCAATGCTTTCAATTCAAAATCATGACTTTGCAGTTGCGGTGCTCCTGGCCTTCTTCTTTCGCAGGCGGATATTTTTGGAGACACATGCCTGGTTGCTCAGAACGTCTCCCGACCGGCGATACTTGAGAGTATAGGTTGTTCCGTCTGAATGGGTCGACCGCTTGACGGAAGCATAATCGTCTTCTTCGAAATCCGACTTTGCGGGTAGAAGACCGCTCCTTGATGCCCGTGGAGCGCATACTACGCATTGTTCGCCATCATTCACCATCCTCTCAACTAGAGAAGAAATATCTTTGGCATGTGATGCGCTGCACTGTAGCTGCATGTTGGTTTGTCGTTGCTGTCGAATTGCAGCAGGTGACAAGCTGGCGTACGACAGGTGTCGATTTGAATTTTCCGGGTCTGTGCTAAAAAGAAAGTCTTCGTCGGAAGGAGCTGCCGGTTCGAAAGACGTGCCTTGGTATCGAGGGTCGACTTCAAGATTCTGTTCACCGAATCTCAAGGCCAGCTCACCTATTGAGACAGCTGGTGGAGTGAGCGGGTGATTCTGGCCCCTAGAGGGTGGATCTGGCGTGGAGGTTGGCGATACGTTCGCGCACGCGCGGTCCGAGTCCACGGCTGAGGGATGCCGCGAGGCGGCCTCAAAGGAAAAGTTGCGGAACATTGTGGCGAAGAGGAGCAGCGACGTGCTCCGGGCACGACAGGTTCTGAGGTATGTGGAACCGCCTGTCAGAGTTTGAAGGGGTGGTCTTTGGTAGCCGTGACTTGGAGGGCAGGATGCGGGTATTAAGGCGATGAGCTGGGCTCATGAGGCTACCACGGCTGCATCCCTTCTTTAACTTTCGCTAGTACGTCGGGAAGCCAAGGTGGTGGGCGTACCATGCTCCTGGGTGGACGCCCGGCATGACGGTCGAGATGGAGAAAGAAAAACGGGATAAGACTCAGCGCTGAGGCCAGAAAACAGCCCTGTGGCAAACCCGCGACCTATCACGCTGCACTGCCTGCGAAGGTGGCGCTCTCGACAAAGCCGTCTAAATTCCCCAACCGCTCATATGCGACATGGCCCGACACGCTGCGTTTGGTATTTGACGTGCTGCAGAGAAATGTGCAGCTGGTTGGCTGCGTTTGAGCGGTCTCGAATTCAGCGGCAAAAGCGCTGCCTGTTCGTTGGACCCAGGCCGCCCTAGGGGGCTGAGAGCTCGTGCTGCAGAGGCAGGGTTCCAAGGTGCCCGAGGGCAGCGCTAGAAGACGCGAAGAACGAGGCTAGAAAAGATTTTTGCAGGCTCACCCAGGATGTAACCCTCCCCGGAAGCTACCTATATCAACACCCAATCTCCAGTAATATTCCCTATCGCAGTCCCCATTCTGCCTTTAGGGTTCTTAGGGGCTTCCAACATCCTGCAAGCTGGCTCACCGCAACGCCTGTTCCGAATCTCCCACGTCGTGTCGCACCTGATAGGGGAAACCTTGCAATTGTGTCCTAGCCTTTTCACAACTCGAAACCACCAAAGGGCAAAGCTGATGCTCCATTCCTCGGGGCTGCCGGCAACTTTGTACGTGCTCTGCAGCCTTGGAGCCTCAAACACGGTGTGTGGGAAAGGGGACCCGACCAAAGAGGTAGGTGTTCGCTATCCGTTCAAGCCGCGTGCCTTAGTCTATTATTTCCATCAACCAATGCGATTCGCTCCATCGTCTATAAACTTCTTTTTATTTCTTCGTTGACACCCTCCATTTCCTCAGCCCTGCCGTTCTGCCCTTAATTTGTTAGAATATCCTTGCTTTTGGGTGGTGTTGAGTGGTGGCAGTGGTGTCGGGATAGTCAAATGACCACTTTCCGCTCCCCGAGGTCATCGGTTCATTGCCAGAACGCCACTGTGCGAAGCCTGTAGCAGCATCAATGTGCAAGCATTGACTTGCAACCTTGAAAACGCCCCTAGCTGGTGGGCAGAAGTAAATAACCAGTCGAAACCCCAAGGCATGGTTCACCTTACGAATGCCTGCCAGCTGCGGGAATCGGCGGCTACCTGTTCCCTATGCACCTTGATCATAGCGGCGGTCCTACAATATAACACCAGTCAGAAGTTTCCTAGGACGTCATCCGCATCACCTCATCAACAACAGGAGCTGTGGGATGTTGCTGAATTCGAGACCCATCTCATCCAGGAACCGATCTACCTACGACCAAAGCGCGACTTTCTTAGACGCGCATTCCCTGAGAAGAAGGTGCCAAATTCTTGGCACCTTAGGGGGTTCACTGCATTCGTGCCTGTGGAAGGTGATATCTTGACGGGACTCGTGCGGCTGTACGCGCACCCAGGTACAGCAATTCAAAACCTCCTGCCTTCTCCAGTGCCAAGCTAAGCAGGAGTTAGACAGTGACGCAGCACTTAGCTGCGACGTTATTGGTAGACCGGCTTTGCCGTCGTCAGATTGCCCCGCAGCGTACTCACTCATACGACGGTGGATCGGCACATGCATCGAAGATCATGAAATGTGTAGGGAGACGCTGGCGGGAGGTGTCATCGACAAAATAAGCGCACCTATACTACCAACGCGTATCATAGATGTTGGGCCTCTGGACGGTTCGATAGACCCTCGACTTGTTGAAACACAGAATAATAGTTCTGGCTTTTATGCATCCCTCTCACATTGCTGGGGTCCCATACATAAGCGTCCACTTATGACTACTAGGGTTACTCTGCAAGATCGGATGGCCGGGATCGCATGGGATGATATCCCTAAGACTTACCAGGATGCCATCATTGCCATTCGTCAAATAGGCCTCCGTTTCATTTGGATCGATTCGCTTTGCGTCATCCAGGACGACCATGATGACTGGCTGAGAGAATCCAAGAAGATGGGCCTTGTCTATGAAAACGCTTGTCTCACAATTGCTGCCTCCCATGCCTCCGACTCCAGCCAAGGTTGTTTTTTCGAACGCTCCAAACAACAGAATCAAGCCATCGAGCTCCCTTATGTCAATCCAACTGGACAACCGGCGGGTTCTATGTTCGCGGTTGCCATGCAGAACAACTATGCTGAGATTTCACCAGAATTTGGGCCGTTGGCGGCCCGAGCATGGGCAACTCAAGAATGGCTCCTTTCCCGCCGGATGATCTTCTATACGAAAGGATCCCTGGTATGGTCTTGTAAATTTATTACACAGAGGGAGACTGGTGGTAGTTTCCACTCAACAGCGCGGAATCCGAGGTGGAAATTCATTGTTGAGAAGTATTCTGCGCGACTACTAACGAATGCCACGGATCGGCTCATCGCTCTTGATGGGCTAAGACGTGAAATGCAGAAGAAAACCAAGGACGCTTACTGCTACGGCCTATGGAAGAGCGGCCTTCCAGACCAGCTCTTATGGTACTGCGTAGAACCTGCCCAGCGATCCTTCAGTGCTCTTGACATTCCAACGTGGTCCTGGGCCTCGACCATGCATGAGATTCGTTTCCTTAACATTAAGGAAGCAAAGAATGTCTGCAAAGATATCAGATTCAATGAAGATCATGGGACATTAATGATTAGGAGTCAAATGAAGAAAGCTCCTAAGATTATCACGCCCTTAAACCCTAACCTAGAAAGCTTTGGGAAACACGATGACGACCTTACACCTGCAAGATATAATACATTTATGGAAGAAGCCCGGAACGCCTTGCAAGTGAGCATGACATGCGCAATATATACCGATCAAGTGGAAGCCTTAGGATGGGGCATCCTAGATGAAGGCGAAAGGTGGACACCGTCCTCTGATGTCTTTTGTCTTGCACTAATGAGCAGAAAAGCCATTCTATTCCCGACAAAGGAGTCGGGCGAAGCTTCTAAAAGGACGAGCCGAATTAGTTGGCAGGAGGATTGGGTTATGCTCTTGCAGCGGTCGTCAAGTAGCACTGACACTTACCAAAGAATAGGTGTTGGCAAAGTATTTTGGAAATCCTGGTTTCGGGATGAGCTTTTACAGCAAGCCCGCATCGTTTGATTCTTTTATCCGAAAGCTGGTGCCTTGGAAGGAACAGGCGTTTCAAGTCTCCAAGATCCGCAGGTACGTTGCATGAAATTACTCAGAGAGGAGCATAAACAATTTGTTGACAGACTCTTCAGACGAATTTGACCTGCGAAACAATAACATATCGTCTTCTCCTTTATTACGTCAAACGACGTCCCTCTCGACTCTACAATTCCAATACTTTTTTGGGTCATCCCGGAAGACTTATTCGCGTTCGTTGCAGTATGACGAATCGACCATCTACCGATCGTCTCAGGCAAAATTCTCCCGGTCCCATATGATAGAGAATATCCTTTTCGATAGACATTCAGATGTACATCTGAAAGACCAGATACTTTGTTACTACTGTGATTGGTATCCGATCAATTACCTGAGCACAGTCATCGATCAATATTGTCGACCTGAATCGGACTTCCTTACCACCATCGAACTACTGTCTGACGACCTAGATCGTCTTTACGTACTTTGTCTTAGTTGTCTCTCAACTTATGACTAATGTCTCATAGAATGTCTCATTACCTATTTTCTATTACCTATTTGACTCAGTTGCCTGGACCTACCTGATCTATATAGAGAGCTTCTAGAGCCATATTCAATAGACAGAGTCCTAATCCTGCGTTGTCCGTTCAACAAATATCAACATGGGCATTCTAAATGTCAGGCCCGACCTTGACTACTGCAGTTTACCTGCATCTGCACTGAACTGGCTAAATTCGGTCTTACGGACGATCTATTGAGACCGAAAAGCTTTATCAATATATACCAAATATTTTGAACCCGTTTGAGAGAAAAGAAATTACGTCAAACAATCAAAAAGTCGAAGGTTTTCACTGAATCAGACTCATTCCCATACCAGCTGGTGTTACTATGCGTCGATCTCACGGCGAAAATATATACGAATGGCTTGTTCCTGCTTCATCCGCAGACTTCCATCCACCACTGGACCGGCCGAGCATATCACATCGTTCGGCCGACTCACACGTACCCGTTCTCAAACATTCAACATACTCTAATATGGCACTTCCCTGCTACCCATAATAAACACAGGCTGCGATGTTAATTCGGTTTGGGCCTTTTTATGATACATTTTCCCTCTCCGACTTCCCGAAACGTATTAAAAGTATTTCATAATTTTGCCTGCGCTCCCTTCAGTCGGCTTATCCCACCTCACCTCGGCGGGTGACTACCAGCTCTAAGTCACTCAGAGCATCAGGCCTTCGCCTCCTGGAGTTGGATGCTAAATAATTCTTAGTTCACAGTTTGATGGATGAAAAGAGAGAGATTGAATTCTCCAATTTTCTTGCGAAAAAGTCATTGCACAGACCCCCCCAACATTGCGATACAGGTTTTTTTTCGCTGTTGATTGTGCAACAGTAAATAATGACATTCAACCACCCGACAATGCACTTTAAGATAGAGGGTCGAGATCGCTCGGGTCACACTTTCATCCGGTGGATAACAAAAAATTACTGCTTTTATCAAGAGAAGATGTAACCGACTACCGGACCTTGCATATTACCCTGTTCACTAGCGTCAGCACTACCCTCGTATACCTCGTATATCTTATATTACCCTGTTTCAACTACATATTAGTCTCCCCTTTTATCTTATTCCTTATACCTTCCTCATGTATATATAGACGCTTTAGAGCCACATTTACAATCAAGTTGCTCATTCAATTCTCCCACACTGCAAAGCTTACAGAAGATCTATGGCTACGGTCATGGAGGTCATAGATAAGAAGCTAGCTGCCTATTTCATAGAAACTTACGGACATCCAGTCCCGCTTTCCTATTTTAGTCAACTTTTGTACCGGACTGAGTTGCCGATGATCGGGTGGGGTAGGGAATTGCCATTTTTGCTGGTTAGGTAACGCAGACTCTTGGGAACGCCACAGACTCCATAAGGTGTGGGAAAGGGGCACTGCTCTTGGCCGCATTTTTGCTTTTCCTTACAAGACGTTTCAACAAGTGGTGAGCTCTGAAATACGAGAAGGTTGGTTATCTTCAGGTATTGATATTTCGTCACGCTAATACATAATTCAAACTAATATTTTGTAGAAAATTAGCTCTTGGGAACCGTCCAACAAGTGTTTGGGAAAGCCGACATCGTTCCTTCAGACGCTCCCGAAAGGCTCACTAATTATATCTGAAATGAAACATAAATGGAGTTTGCGCTGATAGCATATCCATTCCACCTTGCCGTTGACTTTACGCCCCGACTTCATCTACAAACTTTCATGGGCATATTCGGCACGGTTTTGCCACCTTGACAGCTGTTAGTTGCCATTACACGTCCATTATTTTTACAGGAAGCTTCTAGCGCTTTGCTATCATGTTCTGTAGGGTCCTAGGCCCTGAATTGGAGATTATGGAAACGCAGTCAAAATTTTCATCAATGGCTTCACGAGAGTAACTCTAAGCCCAGAAGCCTTTGCCCCGTTTTTATATAGTTTCCTCGCCCTTTAAGGCTGCGCGCTCACCAAGAGCCAATGTCAAAAATCAAGATCAAGAATGAGAACTCTGTCTGGCCAGCCACTCAAGCGAGCCACCTAGGCCCGGTGGAAAAAGTTGCTTCGCCAAAATCAAAACAATACACTCCTTTTTATAATTACATATAATGCATCGTACACCTTTCTAACGATCTACATAAGGGAAATCATCCCCCCGGAAAAGAATATAGTACTCCTAAACGTGCGCGCATACGTAAAGACGATGAGGAAACGAAACACGCAGCTCGCCAATATGGCCGACATATATGCCAATCCATATCTAACCATCATAGAGGCAAACGGTTGGGACGCTGGACACGGACTACGCGGGATACAGGGCGTGATCCGACCACGATAAATTTCCCCCAACTTCGAAAATGATTATCATGAGTCCTCGCAACCATATTCATCTGTCTGGGTAAGCTACCTTAAACGTTGTATGGACTTTTCCATTCTCCTAGTCGATACCTAGATATGCTACTAACATTGCGATAATCTGCATATTAGTATGGCCGCGGCTAGATTCCCAGAGTTGGCTTTCTCGGGACGAAAAATCATGTTCCAACATTAAGTAGCTATTTGGGAATGCGCTTGTAATGTATGGCACGAAGGCGCTGGTATTTCAGGAACCCCTCCTGCATATAACAAGGGTGGGTCCGAAGACTCTCGACCGGATGATGAACAGAAATTCCCCATAACGCCATGGGGAAAGTCTTTTGACTTAAAATTCTGGCCGGACCTCTTCCAATACCTCTGCATGATTCAAACTACAATATGCGACAGCTTACATATCCCGACGACGGACTCGCCGCCTTCTCTGGGGTGCTGCCCACTCTTAGCAGGATATTCACTGGAGGATTCATTTGGGGTTTACCGCAGATGTTCTTTGATGTTGCTTTGCTTTGGCAACCTTTTACACTCTTAAACAGGCGGTCATCCCGAAGTGATGACACCTCCATCATATTGTCAATCAGCTAGACGAGCGGGCTTCACTACGCTTACAAGTCTTACAAAAACATCGTTATCAGTCGTAAGGACTACGAAATCAGCACCACAACAGTTTCTATATGCAAGTGGGAATATTGCGATGGATTAGCCCTAAGGAAGGTAGAAGCGGCGTATCAAAAATGTCAGGAGAGCGATTGAGAAACCATAGGAATTTTACCTCCAGGTCGGTCTAGACGACTAGATTCAAAGGCCATGGCAGTCTCAAACACCGGGAAATCCCTCAGTTTTACCACGAATCAGATCCTCGAGTCCATTTCTACTATCCAGTTCCAATAGCGAATCTAGACGCGCCATTACCAGTACGGCAGCCGGGGCCCTTCATTATACCAGAACATCTCGGGGTTTCTATAAGATCGGCCCCGAGATATAGCCGTACGGATTGAGTTGGTACCACTGCTGTGGAACCCGATTCATTTGAGACGAGAAAGGTAATAACTGTGGTGTCCTGCGAATTTCTGCGACGCCTAGTTCTAGTGGTTTAGGAAATGGAGACCAATGTGAAGTCATTGCGATTTCCGCAGGTTTAACACCGACTGTCAGGCTGGATGCAGTCCTTGAAGAATGGACAAGTCGCTTAGAGTTTCATGACGAGACAGGCTCGCCCGGTGAAATATCAGAGTACTACAACGTCTGAATCCAATGGAAAAACGGTATTGGGTATAGGGAAGTACTTGGAAGGATTTCCAAACAGTCTTGGGAAAATCACCCTACGGAATTGATTGATGTCACATTGGGGTGAAGTACTTCATACTCAGTTGGCACTGCTTTCCCAATGGACGCACAAAGCAAACAGTCGTAAGGGCTCTAGAATGGACACGGCCGAACAGATAGTCAGAGAAAAGGTATACGGATAATAAATTCTGAAGTAGAAATCATTAATAGGGAGCTATATGAGTAGAAACAACTTTGGATGTTTGATGGGTTAAGTAGCTAGGCAAGGCTTGCGATGGTCTAATAAGGAAAGCTAAAATTACTATAGAAGATTCACTTAAAACAGCTAGACGCAGCCTTGGTTATCAGAAAAAAACTTGCACATTAGGAAAAGAGTTTTGATTCCGGAGATATCGCACCTCAGTTGTTACTGACTGCACAATCCTATATGAAGCTATGCAAGGTTAGAAATGTGAGCTGTGGTATTGGCTGTTAGTTTATCCATCTTATATTGGGTATAGATTAGGGGTGTCTTGGCAGCTGATCTTGACTGTGTCCCATGCTGTACTATGGTATCAGGCCTAAATATTCACATTTGTGGGCCCGACAGGGGTCACTACCTCTAGCCACATTAAGTTGATACTTACAATCAGCTGCCAGGATGTTATCGATGCTCAAGGCGGACATACGAAATGATAGGGGATAGCGCGGTATTGCTGATTGTAAGCATCAACTTAATGTGATTAGAGGCAGCGACCCCTGTCGGGCCCACAAATGTGAATATTTAGGCCTGATACCATAGTACAGCGTAGAAATAAGCGGCCGATATTGGCACGTGCGCAATCACTAAAAATCGATTTTGAAGATATATTACTACTCTAATACTTTGTCATTTGCCCATTACGTCTCTTACAATCGTGTAGACGCTTTGTATAGTACTTATACATGCTCTAAATCATCTTCTGGTCCATCTCCTCGAACAATCATCGATTTTGGTGGTTGCGCACGTGCCAATATCGGCCGCTTATTGTGGTTTGCAAAAGTGATGCGAAAATCAAATTAAGCGAGCCACGCACACACAACATCGACTTTTGGTGAGTTTACCATACAAATCATATGCCTGCCACGCCTGATACACTTATATTTGCCTTTTATGCCAAAACGAATCCCTTAATGGCAGCTTCATTAAATTCTGGTAGCTTTTCTATTTAATTGGTATATTAAGTGTATTACAGCAGCTACAAAGTTACACCTTTTAACTATATACCGAATCTAGCTTAATCTTGACCTCTATAGGGAGGCATACCCCCCCCCTAATCTTAAGATTGGGCGGCCGAGAGCTATAGATAAGATATATAAGAAAGTTTGTGATATATAATGTTATAGTGTTAAGTGTGCTAATATTTTATATAGGCCCTTATTACTTATCTAGAGGACCGCCTAACTGCCTTCCTTAACAAAATGGCCTGGTTTTTATGGGACGATTATAATATTATAGTATCCTTCTTATTAATTTGGCGAACTCTCTAACATAATAGGTGGAGTAGAAAGGTAGTATAAAGGAGAGTATAGGAGCGCTCTAAGGACCTACGTGCTGTATAGAAAGGACGCCAATATATATAGGACGTTAATCGCCTTATATTTATTAACGAATTAGGCGCTAATAAGAGGACCAGGTATAGGAAGTTCGGCTAGAGCCCTATAAACGTTCCTGCGATTAATACTATATTAATTAAGCGGTTAGAACGTTGGAGTATTCTTCCTACCTATATAGTTAACGGCTACCTCCCTGGGACTCTTATCTGGTAGGGCTTAATAACTACTGAAATATTTAACGCCTGGATTGAATCTACAGTTCTACCATATTATATTCCTGGCTATACGATCTTAGTATTAGATAACGCTTTAATATATAAAAGCTAAGTAAGGAAATGATCGCGTATATAGTAGAGCTATATATTCTAACTAGTAGATATAGGAATTTATAAACCTCTATGCAGCTGCCTAAATCTATATTAAATATCTTCCTCCCTATTACCTAGAGTTTAACCCAATTAAGCTTTCTTTTCACGATCTAAAGGCGTAGATTTAATTAAACTCTGATATAATTAAGGACTATTAAAGCTTTGGTATATTCCTGTAGTTTAGTGTATAGTATATAGGGTTACGTTGCTTAGTAGAAGGATACTTTCGGCGGGCTGGCTACCTAGTAGAGAACTAGTTAGGGACGCAATCTTTTATAATTTGGTGCTAAGTATATAGAAATTAATAACTTACTATCCCTTTTGTATTACTCAAAACGCCTTAAGTTTACGCCTTAGTTATAGTAAGAGACCTACTACAAGGCCTAACTTCTCCTCCTATATCTACTCGCTTATCCCTATACATAAGGCCTCTAAGTTATAGAAGTTCTTAATAAGTATATTAAGAATAGATTCTAGTTTAGTTTAAAGCTTTAGTATTATCTAGCTAGGCCGTTTTCTTACCTAGTTAAAGAATTCGCGAAGCCTTTCCTTAGAATCGGAGTTACTAGTAATAGAACTAGTTGGTGGTGCCGGCGGTAGTAGGGTACCTACTAAAGCCGGAGCTACCGGAGGTGGTTAAGGTAGTTACTAAGGTATTTAAAATAAGTTCTGTTGTCCTTTGGTGTTGGTATAGTAGTTAGGGGGGGGTCCTATAGGGGGGGGGGAGATTAGCTTTAGGTAGAATGATAGCCATAGTTAACTCCTAATTGAAAATATCCTCCTAGGCCGTGCGCCCGCTACCCCCCCCCTCTCCCTACCCCCCCCGTAGCTCCATTCTTAACTAAAAGATAAACGGTAATAGCAGTAGGAGGTTCTTCCTTAGTAGCTTTACTATCCTTAATTTGATTACCCTACGCCCTTATTATAAGGTAATTAACCAGGTAGTAAAAATAAGGAAGCTCTGGGTTCCTATTTACCCAGCAGGTCCCCCTACTATTAGTGTATATTTTTATAGTGTAAGGCTACCGGAAGGCTACCAAAGGAGCTAGATTACCTAAGAGGACCTCTACTAAGATGCTCTTGGGTAAGGCAAGATGTTAGGCAATAGTTACACTTATATTACCCTTCTTCTTCTTAGGTGTATTAGATGCACCTAGGTTAAGAATATTTAATAGATGCGCGCTTATTTGCGTACTGGCCGGTAGGGTAATACTAGAAGTATAAGGAGAGGTGTATTCTAGAGTAGGTAGAGGCGTCTTAGTTAATATAACTACTGCTTCTATGCGTAGTCCTTTTTTCTTATTTATATACCAGGTCCTTATAATATTATTAAGCTTATAGACGTGTACTTTGGTGTAGATATCTTATAGGACAATATCGCGAGCTATTATATAATTGTAGGAAGCGGCCGCCCTAATAGAGTACTTATCCTTAAAGGATCTGCTTAGATAATTGGCTTTAACTTCCTTAACCTAGCAGTTAATTTTAGTAAGAAGCTCTCCACCTATAATACGCTGGGCGGAAGTTAAAGCAAGATCTACCTCTGCTACGCGAGCTTTCTAAATTGCTATATAGTATATCCATACTATATCGGGCTCTAGGGGAGTTAGTAAGCTTAAATCTACGCTAATAACTTAATTGGGTGTATTTTTACGTCTTAGCGGAGGCCTCAAAGGCTTAATAGCTTTGGGCTTCTTCCTAGATATTAACTTTAGATTTAAACTGTTCTGGCTTAAACGCCTAGTAGGCTTCTAAGTACGCCGATTTAACTTAGAGACTTTAGTAGCCTTAGCAGGTTAGGCGACTCTAGCAGCTGCAAGAGCTTCTGTAGCTCCTCTAGTTGGACGAACTATACGCCCACTAGCTATTTAAAAGCCTTCCTCTTCCTCTAGAGGCTTATAAGGCTCCCGCTTAATAGTTGGATTAACTAGCTCCGTATTCTTATCCTTATTATCTTCCTTATCTAAGTCCTTATTTAACTCCTACAACTCTAACTCTACCTCTTCCTCTACTACTTCCTTCTCCTCCTCCTCCTCCTCTTTTTCCTTAACGTCCTTAGGCTGCGGAGGCGGGTAGCGCGCTAGAACTATACGTAGGCCCATATAAACAGGTTAAGTAATAGTATTCCGCTTAATTGGTTAAGAACCTTGTGTAGATTAACTAGCGGCTCGTTTCCGGAGGCTCTCGCGGGCTACTATAGCGCCTACAACACTTAAAAATTGATCTAGATAGATGATATAATATAAATATAAAACCTTACTATTTTGGAAGTAAAACTAATACGTGCAGGCGTGGCAGGCATACGATTTATATGGTAAACTCACCAAAAGTCAATGTTGTGTGTGCGTGGCTCGCTTAATTTGATTTTCGCAACACTTTTGCAAACCACAATATTTCTACGCTGTACAAGAGGGTAACACGAACAGGTCAGACGGCTCACCCTTTTGCTTTTCTAGCAGGGTGGGCCATCTGACCTTCATGCTACCCCCTTGTACAGCCATGCACTGTTAGAGGCTCGTCTACTTGGACGCCTATCTTGATAACGCATGGGATAAAGGCTCAAGAGCCGCTCTCAAATCCTAAGTCTGCAATACTACAGACATTCTGTGATTCTTCTTGAGAAATCTCCTTGACGACCCCTTACAGGTACCTCCGAGCCTTCCTAGCTATTCTCTTATCTATCGTCCTTTTTACGGATCTCGTTGAAGAGGAAGTCGCTTTGATAAATGCCTAGAGAAAGTTAAAGCGATTAAAAATGGCACAATCAATAGCACCATAGGATTTGACTGGGAATACCACGGCCCTATCAGAGGATTTGATCTAACCGCTGGGTTCCCAAGACCTATTACATTAACCTACGATGGTAAAATATTGCGCACCCATCAAGTTTCTTATCTTAATCAAAATTAGGTTGCAAAACACTCTGCGGTGGCAATGTTCCCGATCCAAATGATGCTTTCACTGCATTTTCCATTCTGACCACCTGGGTAAATTCATCCAATATCACCTTTTCAAAGCTCGGACTCAAGTTTATATTTCCTCCCTGCTAGGTCCTTCCTTCAATAGCTCTTTTCTCCAATTTGCCTTATGAGGCTCTCTCTAGGAGAAAGAAGACGAAGACTTTAGAAGCTTTCACTAACTGGGTCGGCTCTCCGCAAACCTCGCTAGCGAGTACATTTTTCAACATATCCATCATCCGACGCTGCAGATTGATCTCGGAGAAGAGGCACATAATGGAAGAGCACTGGAAAAATGCCTTTTACGTCCTCAGCTGTATCAATCAATACGAGTTCCCCAGCTACCGGGTTGGTCAACGCATCGGTAGTACTATTTTGTCCACGCAAGATGTCAACAATTTGATGGATCGGAGAGACAGAGCCCTAGTCTATGGGGTCTTAATGCCCCTGTGCACAGATAGAGCAGGCAGACCATTAGGTGATCGCGATGTTATCTATGCGCGTGTTCTGCTGTCACATCTCGCCTTCCAACTTCGATGCAATAGGCGCAGGGGAGTGTATCCCGTCCTAATCAACCTTGCCTGGTTCATAGCTGCCTTTGCTTTCTCGCTTGTGACCGCATTCGCCAATCTCGGCGACAACACCACTGCACATTCTTTGGCTCTGGGTATCTTTCTATCTTGGCTCCCGGCTTTGGTCTGCGCTTCTGTTATTGACCGGAACCCTACCGCGGCGACAAGATGTAGAGTTCTTATAGAACGATGGCTTTACAATGTCAATTGTATCTTAGAATCCGGTCATAACACCAAACCAGCATGGTGGCAACCCGGAGCTCAGAACCCCCTGATTATTAGCGACTTTGTCGGTCAGGGACGCCGTTTACGATACTGCGGCGTCGCCAGTGCACTTCTGCATTGTGCAGAGCATGAAGAATATGATACAAGCGAGAGATTCTTAAAGTATTATGAGCGACAATCGAAGCGCTTCCGGGAGACACTTACTACGCGGCCCCACTCATGGTGGGTGATCTGGATAGCTTCCTACGTCTTGGTCAACCTTCAGATTTTCCTTGCCTTCGTTGTTGCATTTAATACGCCCACCATAGGCCTCGGGTGTCGATCCCTGCTATACCTTCTCTTCTTCCTAATCACTCAGGTTACCTCCGCGGTACAGGTCGCGTATCAAGAACCACCGCCATGGACGCGGCTAGTGACTATATCGTTCAACGCGCTAGCTATGCTCCTACTTTTAGCCATTATGATGCTGCAGGTGACCAACGGGCTCAATAACTGCTACTGTAAAATCTGCTCTATGGGCCCTGCTGGCTTCGGTGGCTACACCGACTTGCAGGATGCGCAATTTTATAAGGGTGCCTTCCACATCGCCGGAACATGGGGATCTGCTGCTGCCTTTGGCTTGCTGAGCTGCCTGCTTGCCATCGTGTGGAGCTTGCGTATGTGGACAAAGAGCTCAGCGCTTTGGGCAGTGAACGAAGATCGGCAACATCCGCCAGAGCTAGATGCGGGGGTCGACATGATATGGCTGGTATGACATGTTTAGATTAATTCTACTAATGGAGAGCATTACAACCGTATTCCGCACCCTCAGACATATTATATGTGCTCGCCGGCTAGATTCATGTTTAACCCGTGGGCCATATTGACTAAGACCTCGTCAATATCCACATTGCCCCATATTTCGCTGCTATCTCGCTGCCAACTCGGATTCAGAAGTCCCTTCCTCTATTTTGGAGCGTCCATTGGAGTCAACCTCTGCAATAGGTGTATGAGAATTCGATGTGCGCACGCCCCAATTCACACCGCGCGAAAAGGACTCCAAGGACACTCGGAGAGGACTCCGCCTAACGGGAAAGTCCATAAAGAAGCAAGGCATTATTCTTCACGGCAATATTTGCTGGCCATATATGGCTTGAATTATTTCCAACCTATCATTAGTTGACTACACTGCTAACAATGTTGTCTACGAAACAAAAAGGGACGAACTGAGCTCACCCTGCGCCATGGGATTCCGTTATGCACAATACAATCTTCATCAGAGCAACAACTTTCTTCTTCGCTCCATTTCGTATCTCGGGGCGGTAATGCGTACCGGAGACAGCAGATAAACACAGCGAGATTCAGACCTGTAACAGGAAGAGGGAATGCAAATATGAGATAAACATTAAAATTATCCTTAGAGTCTACTATGTATCTATATTTTTTCACCCTGCAGAAACCAGGCAACCCGCGGAGTTTACTCACAGTCTAGTTTAGTCCAGTGATGCAAGCGGTTTGGACCGGTTCTAGATTTTGCCTTAAAACCGATCTAAAAATCGGATTAGAGCTCCAAACCGGTTCTAGAACCGGTTTAACCAGATAAACCAGATAAAATAGTATATATTTAAGTGTAGTGTAGTATATAAAGTA
>Ga0307515_10006036_pt1 | contig 24367 bp, 20 predicted proteins | sample 17_EM_MG_FD_194513 | JGI IMG/M metagenome (GOLD analysis project Ga0307515, IMG submission 194513) | Populus trichocarpa ectomycorrhiza microbial communities from riparian zone in the Pacific Northwest, United States - 17_EM | ecosystem: Host-associated > Plants > Roots > Unclassified | place... | reverse complement strand
CCTCACCGACCGCGCGCACGGCCTGCGCCTGGTCATCGAGATCAAGAACGGCTTCGTACCGGAAGCGGTCCTGGAGCAGCTCTACAAACTGACGCCGATGGAGGAGTCCTTCGGCATCAACAACGTGGCGCTGGTGGACGGGCAGCCCCTCACGCTCGGCCTCAAGGAACTCCTGGAGGTCTATCTCGACCACCGCTTCAATGTCGTACGGCGACGCAGCGAGTTCCGCCGCACCAAGCGGCGCGACCGTCTCCACCTGGTGGAGGGCCTGCTCACCGCGCTCATCGACATCGATGAGGTCATCCGGATCATCCGCTCCAGCGACAACTCGGGGCAGGCGAAGCAGAGCCTGATGGAGCGCTTCTCCCTGTCGGACATCCAGACGCAGTACATCCTGGACACCCCGCTCCGCCGCCTCACCCGGTTCGACCGGATCGAGCTGGAGTCGGAGATGGAGCGACTCCGCGCGGAGATCGCTGAGTTGACCCTCATCCTGGAGTCGGACACCGAGCTGCGCAAGCTGGTCTCGACCGAACTGGCCGCGGTGGCAAAGAAGTTCGGCACCGACCGGCGTACGGTCCTGCTGGAGTCGGCGGGCGCCCCCGCCGCCACCGTGCCGCTCCAGGTCGCCGACGACCCGTGCCGGGTACTGCTCTCCTCTACGGGCCTGCTGGCCCGTACGGCGAACGGCGAGCCCTTCCCGGAGGACTCCGAGGCCCGGCGCACCAAGCACGACGTGATCGTCTCGGCGGTCCCGGCAACGGCCCGCGGCGAGTTGGGCGCGGTCACCTCGGCCGGCCGCCTCCTGCGGATCAACGTCGTGGACCTCCCCCAGCTCCCGGAGACGGCCGCCGCGCCGAACCTCTCCGGTGGCGCGCAGGTCTCGGAGTTCGTCTCCCTGGACGAGGGCGAGACGGTCATCTGCCTCACCACCCTCGACGAGTCGTCCCCGGGGCTGGCCATCGGCACGGAGCAGGGCGTCGTCAAGCGCGTGGTCCCCGACTACCCCACGAACAAGGAGGAGTTGGAGGTCATCACGCTCAAGGACGGCGACCGGATCGTCGGCGCGGTCGAGCTGCGCACCGGCGAGGAGGACTTGGTCTTCATCGCGGACGACGCCCAACTGCTGCGCTACCAGGCCTCCCAGGTACGCCCCCAGGGCCGCGCGGCCGGCGGCATGGCGGGCATCAAACTCACCGAGGGCGCGAAGGTCATCTCCTTCACGGCGGTCGACCCAGCTGTGGACGCGGTCGTCTTCACGGTCGCGGGCTCGCGCGGCACCCTGGACGACTCCGTCCAGACGACGGCCAAGCTGACCCCGTTCGACCAGTACCCCCGCAAGGGCCGCGCCACCGGCGGCGTCCGCTGCCAGCGCTTCCTGAAGGGCGAGGACTGCCTGTCCCTGGCCTGGGCGGGCCCCGTACCGGCGAAGGCCGCGCAACGGGACGGCACCCCGGCGGAACTCCCGGAGATGGACCCGCGACGGGACGGCTCGGGCGTGTCGTTGGCGAAGACGGTGTCGGTGGTGGCGGGGCCGGTGTAGCGCCGCCCGTCAGTCGTCCAGTTCCGGATCGGGATCCGGGTCCAACTCGGGCTCGGACCCGGGTTGTTGGTCCAGCTCCTGGTTCAACTCCTGACCCGACTCCGATTCCTGTACGTAACGAAGGACGCCCCACATGCCGCGCTCGTCGGCGTGCGGGGCGTCGCCGTCTCTGCACGCCTCCAACTCCTTGCCGAGGGCGGGCATGTCGAGACCGGTACCGATGAGCACGAGCTGGGTCAGCCGGGTGTCACCACTGCCCCGGGCCTCTGGATAGAACCGCAGGAATCGCCCCACGGCGTGCACGGCATACCGATTACGCGAATCGTGGGCGCCGAAATCGACGTACCCCTTGATGCGGTAGAGCCCTTCGGGCCGACTGTCCAGGAACGCCATGAGCCTGCGCGGGTCCAGGGGCGAGTCGGACTCGAAGGAGAGACTGTCGTAGGCGGCGTGGAGATGGTCGGCATGCGCGTCGCCGCTGTGCTCCCCGCCCGTGTGCTCGTGCAGGTCGTCGAAGGTCAGCTGCCCGACGCGCTCCTCGTTCGGCCGACAGTCGAAGAGGAACTCCGGGTCGATGCGGCCGTAGGTGGCGGGCACGACGGCGGCACGGTCGGTGAGCGAGCGGACGAGACCGAGGACGCGCGGGGCATCGGCTGCCGCCCGGTCGAGCTTGTTGACGACGACGAGATCGGCGAGGGAGAGATGCCGGTCGATCTCGGGGTGCTTCGCTCGCGTGTCGTCGAACTCGACAGCGTCGACGACCTCGACGAGCCCGCCGTAGACGATCCCCGGATGCTCGCTGGCGAGCAGCATCCGCACCAGTTCCTCCGGTTCGGCGAGCCCGCTGGCCTCGATGACGATGACGTCGATACCGGCGGAGGGCCGGGCGAGCCGCTCCAGATAGACGTCGAGTTCACTGGCGTCGACGGCACAGCACAGGCACCCGTTGCCGAGCGACACGGTCGAGTCACCGAGCGCCCCGGCCACGGCCAGCGCATCGATCTCGATCGCCCCGAAGTCATTGACGATCGCCCCGATACGGCTGCCGCCACTGCGGTGCAGGAGGTGGTTGAGCAGGGTCGTCTTACCGGAGCCGAGGAATCCGGCGAGGACGAGGACGGGGATCTGCGGGGGGTTCGGCGGCGGGGTTGGATTTGGGGCGGGGGTCGGGGCAGGGGTTGGGGTGGGCGCAGGGGCTGGGATCGGGTCCTGGATCGGGTCCGAGGTTGGAGACGGGGTCGGGGTCGGGGTCGGGTCGGAGGCCGAGAACGGAGACGGGTCCGGGGTCGGGGTCGGGTCGGAGGCCGAAAACGGGGCCGGGATCGAGGCCGAAGCCGAGGTCGGAGCCGGAGCCAGGGTCGAAGCCGGGATCGGGTCCGAGTCCGGGATCGAAGCCGAGGCCAGGGCCGGTGCCGGTGCCAGCGTCGAGGCCGGAGCCGGAATCGAGTCGGAGGCTGAAAACGAGGCCGGGGTCGGAGCCGAGGTCGGGATCGGAGCCGAGGTCGGAGCCGGAGCCGGGGTCGAAGCCGAAGCCGAGGTCGAAGCCGGGGTCGGAGCCGGGGTCGGAGCCGGGGTCGGGATCGGAGCCGAGGTCGGAGCCGGAGTCGAGGTCAGGTCCGAGGCAGGAACCGCGGTCGGATTCCGGCTCGGAACCAAGGTCGCGGCCAGGCTCAGAACGGAGGTTGCGGGTCGGCTCGGAACCGGGGTCGTGGCCAGGCCCGGAACCGCGGTTGCGGGCAGGCTCGGATCAGGACTCGGAACCGACGCCGGATCGGTGCTCGGGCTCGGGCTTGCGCTCGGGCTCTGCTGGCTCAACGTGCGACCTCTTTCACGCCGACGCGTGCACCGGCTCTCGGTCCGGCACACGTACGGAGGTTGAATGCCGCCCCAGGATACGAGCCGGAAGAATCGCCGCGAAGTGAACGATTGTTAGCAGCACTTGCGGGGCAGACGTTGGGGAAGGCGCCGGTTCGTGCGACCCTCGCTTCCCTCCGTGCGCCTCCTCTCCGCCTCCCTGCCGATCAGAGCCGCTCGGCACTCTGGGAGACGGCAAGCGCCGCCCATCGCTCGCCGGTCCCCATCAGTCGACCCGCACCCCGACGACCGGCGGACGGCCGCCTGATTCGGGGGTTGACATGGCCACACAGAAACGTGGAATGCGGGGATTGGGGGCAATCGCCGTAGCGGGGACGGTCCTCGCGTCGGGAGCCCTCACGGCCCTGGCCGCACAGCGACACGTCATCGACTCGCTACGCGTGCGCGTGGAGCGCCTGGAGCAGACCACGCAAGCTCAGCGCGATGCCAACATCGCCCAGCAGCAGCGCCTTCACTGGGAATTGCTGAGCAAAGCCATGGACGACGCCGAACTCGCCGAGGTGCTGGACACCTACGAGCAGGGAGTCTCGGCCAAGAAGCAGCGGCAGTTCCTGTTCGCCAATGCCCTGTACACCAATGCCCTCTGCTACTACCGCATCGGCAACATCAGCCGCGAGGAATTCTTCGGATTTGCCCGGGGTATCCTGCAGAATCCCATCTTCAGAGAATACTGGTATGCGACTCGGCCGCATCGGGCCACACTGATCGACGCCTCCGAGGAAGCGGAACTCGGACGGATGGTCGACGACCTCCTGCGCCAACTCGAAGACGCGGATGGTGACGAATGGTGGGTCGTGGGCGAACCACCCGCCGACTAGAACATCCCCCACTCCGCGGTACGCCGCCGGACGTCAAGTAGCGTCCCCCCGACGCACGTTCCGGGACCTTCACACTGTCGGGCCATAACGAACTGGCAAATCACGCGTTTCCCCTCATGCCAACAGGGTTGACTGCTCCGCGATCGCGCTGAGGGTCGACCCCCGTTGCGCGCAGGCACCAACGCCTTGAGACCAAGGGGAACTTGAACAGTGAGTCAGATCATCCGTCGGCTAGGCCTTCCTCCAAGAGATCGAGGAAGCGTGTCCGGACAGAATTGCCCGGATATCTTCGAGTTGGCCGATGGTAACTTCGCCGTCATCGGAACCGATGACACAAAGGGGCTGGATGCTCAACTTCCGGCCGATGCACCCCTGTCCGAGGACTACCGAATCGTTGTGGTCACTCGCGAAACTCTGATGCACGCCAAAGTCGACATTCCCCTCGGCATCGACAGCTCGCGAATGTCATCAGCGGCGCCCCGCACCGCGCGGGTACTGGCCGACAGTTCAAGGCCTGTACCCACAATCGAAATCAAGGGAGGCCAACAGCAGGTGGAAATCGTACGACGGCTCGGCAAACCGCCCAAGGAACGCAAGACCCAAAGCCTTGACGGAACAACCTGCCCGGAAATCTTCGAACTCAGCAACGGCGACTTCGCCATCATGGGCACCGAAGCCACCGAGGCACTCGATCCGAAACTGCCGACCGACGCGTCCCGCGCCACATACGAACGCATCGTCATCATCCCGCGCGAGATCATGATCGACGCCAAGGCGGACATTCCCGACGCCTGACCCCGAGCGCGTACGCGTCCGGCGCCCGGACCCGCCCCGCGCATCCTCCCCGGCCACGCGAACCCTGTTGAGCAGGTCGGGCACCGATCAACCGAGCGGCACGGCACCCCGTCCCCGTTCGATCACCCACCGATGAGGCCTGGCGCCAGAACGGCACCAGGCCACACTCGTTCCCGGAGCCGCCGTCAGCTCATCAACGGCACCGCCACCGGCGCCTCCACCCCCACATACCGCGCCACCGGCCGAATGATCTTCGAGTCCTCCGCCTGCTCCACCACGTTCGCACTCCACCCCACCACCCGCGCAGCCGCGAACGTAGGAGTGAACATCTCCCGCGGCAACCCGCACAGCTCCATGACCAACCCCGCATAGAACTCGACGTTGGTGTGGAGCTCACGCCCCGGCTTCAGTTCCGCCAGGATCGCTTCGACCTGGCGCTCGACCTCGACGGCGAACTCGACCCGTGCCCCGCCGAACTGCTGGGCGACCTCGCGCAGCATCCGCGAACGGGGGTCCTCCGTGCGGTAGATCGCGTGGCCGAAGCCCATGATGCGGTCGCCGGCGAGGACACGTTCCCGGATCCAGGGGTCGATACGGTCCGGTGTGCCGATCGCGTCCAGGGTGTCCAGGGCACGACTGGGCGCACCCCCGTGCAGCGGACCCGAGAGCGCCCCTACGGCCCCGACCAGACAGGCCGCCACATCCGCCCCCGTCGACGCGATGACCCGCGCGGTGAAGGTTGACGCATTGAATCCGTGGTCAATGGTTGAGATCAAGTATTGCTCGATCGCCCTGGCCTGCTGCTTGTCCGGCTCCGAACCCGTCAGCATGTACAGGTAGTTGGCCGCGTAGGAGAGGTCCTCGCGCGGCTCGACAGGGTCGAGTCCCCGCCCCAGCCGGTAGAGCGCGGTCAGCAGTGTCGGTACGGCTGCGGACGCCACGAGGGTGTCCTGGCGGCGCGCGTCCACGTCGATGTCGTACACCGGAAGGAAGCCCTTCGCCGCGCCGAGCAGCGACAGCGCCGTACGCATCCCGGACAGCGGTCCGGACGTGCCGCTCGCCGCCGCCACGGCGGGCAGCGCGGCCCGCACCTCGTCGGGCAGTCGGCGCAGCGCGGCCGTCTCGGCGGCGAAGGCGACGCTCCGGTCGGCGTCCGGCAGTTCGCCGTACGCGAGGAGATGCCAGACGTCCTCGAAGCCGCGGGTCTGCGCGAGCTCGACGGCGGAGTACTGGCGGTAGTGGTAGAAGCCCTCGATCCCTCGGACGTCACCGATTCGGGTGTCGGTGACGACGACGCCCGCGAGTCCCCGCGGAACCTCGATACGAGTGGCTGCGGCCCTGTTGACGGACATGTTTCCTCCCTGGACTTGATTCAAATGTCCATGGTTGACTCAATCCCTGTCAATATTGATTGAATCAATATGCGTAAGGGATGGATACCGTGGCCTCCATGCGCGATCAAGAACCCGCTCCCGGTCACCCCGAGCGACGGCTGACCACCAAGGAGACCGCCGAGTCGCTCGGCGTGAAGCCCGACACCGTGTACGCGTACGTGAGTCGCGGACAGCTGAGCAGCAGGCGCGAGCCCGGCGGGCGTGGCAGCACCTTCGACGCCAAGGAGGTGGAGGCGCTCGCCCGGCGCAACAGGCGGGAGAGCAACGGGAGTTCGGGTTCCGGGGGCGAACTGTCCGTACGGACCCGCATCACGCTCATCGACAAGGACCGGTACTACTTCCGGGGCGTCGACGCGACCGAGCTGGCCGCGCGCCACTCCTACGAGGAGATCGCCGAGTGGCTGTGGACCGGGGAGTTGCGCCCCGGGATCACGTTCACCGCACCCAAGGCGGCCGTCGCCGTCGCCCGTCGCGCCGTCGACGCGCTGCCCGAACACACCGGCCCCACCGACCGGTTGCGGGTCGCGGCCATCGCGGCGGCGACCGCCGACCCGCTGCGCTTCGACCTGTCCGAGGACGCCGTGCTCGGCACCGCACGCATCCTCATCCCCACCCTCGTCGCGGCACTGCCGCCGGCACGGCGTGCGCATCGCGACGAGGGTCCGCTGGCCCACCGCCTGTGGGCGCGGCTGAGCGGACGGCCGGCTGACGAGCCGTCACTGCGCGTCCTGGACACGGCACTTGGGCTGCTGGTCGACCACGATCTGGCCGCGTCCACGCTCGCGGTGCGCGTCGCCGCCTCGGCCCGCGCCCACCCCTACGCGGCCGTCTCCTCCGGCCTGGGGGTCCTCGAAGGCCCCCTGCACGGCGCCGCCAGCGGCCTGGCGCACCGGCTGCTGCTCGACGTGCTCGACCAGGGCGACGCGGCCCCGGTGATCGCGGACGAACTGCGCGCGGGCCGCCGTATCCCCGGACTCGGCCACCGGCTCTACCCGGGCGAAGACCCACGCGCGCGTGCCCTGTTCGCGCTCCTGAAGGAGCTCCCGGGCGCCGGGCCCGCCCTCGCCGCGGCCCGTGACATCGTCGCCACCACCGCCCGCCACACCCCGCTGCACGCCAACGTCGACCTGGCACTCGCCGTACTGACCGTCTCCTCCGGGATGCCCTCCACAGCGGGCGAGACGGTCTTCGCCGTCGCCCGTACGGCGGGCTGGATCGCGCATGCTCTGGAGGAGTACGGCGAGCGCCCGCTGCGCATGCGGCCCAGCGGTCACTACGTAGGCCCCAGGCCGCCTCAACCACTACCGGAGTAGGACACGAGCGCGGCCGGAAGTCACCCTGGGTCAAGTCAGGTTAGGCTCACCTCTGTGAGTACGTGCGCGACCGTCTCTCGGGACCTCGACGAGCCCATTTCCGGAACCGCGGCCACGGCGACGACGTGGCTGCTGCTGGAACAGCCCGGTCCTTGGGGTGCCAAAGCGCTCACTTCGAGCCACCTGGACCCCGCGCTGGGGCGTGCCCTGGAAGCGGCCGCCGTGAACACCGGCGTACGGATCGCGCTCATCCGCCGCCCCGGTCGGCATGCCGACCTCGCGCCGTCACGGGTACGCCAGGTGTATGCGGCCCACACAGTTCCCGGAAACGTATGGCTGTACAGCGCCACGACCACCGACCCGGAGCAGCTGCTCGCCCTGGACTTCGCCGCCCTCGGCGCGGGTGACCCGCACTCGTTCGGCTCGGCGCTCGGCGGGCGGGCCCACACCGGCGACCCACTCGCCCTCGTCTGCACCAACGGCAAGCGCGACCGCTGCTGCGCGCTCCTCGGTCGCCCCCTCGCGGCCGAACTGGCAGCCTCCGGGGTCGAGGGCGCCTGGGAGGTCACCCACCTGGGCGGTCACCGCTTCTCGCCGACGGTGCTCGTCCTGCCGTACGGCTACGCGTACGGGCGGGTCCAGGCGCACGGCATCAAGGAGATCCTCCAGGGCGTCCAGGAGGGCCGTGTGGTCGTCGAGGGCTGCCGGGGTGCTTCGGCCTGGGAGCGGCCCGGACAGGCGGCGGAGCTGGCCGTGCGGAGGGCGGCGGGCGAGTACGCGATGGACGCCCTGCGTGTCGTACGGACGGACGGCGGCGCACCGCGCTGGGAGGTGACCGTCGCGCACGTCGACGGACGCCACTGGCGCGTGATCGTCGCCCAGGGGGCGTCGCTTCCGCCCCGCCCGGAGAGCTGCGGGGCGTCGGTCCTCGGCGCACCCGCGCGGATGGACGTCGTGGCGGTGCGCGAGCTGACGACGGCACTGGCGGGCTGACCCGCCCGACACCGCGTCTCCTGGGGGCCTTGTACAGAAAACCGCCCTCTCCTGGAAGCCGGCTTCCCCAAGAATTGGTCAAGAGATCCACGCCACACCCCTGGGGCCGCCCCCGCCCCGCCACGTACCGTCAGGGGTATGAGCCCCACTCCCCCCGCACGCCGCCGTCGCCTCGGGCTGCCGCGGCGGGTGTTCTCGCAGGTGCTGCTGATGCAGCTGGCGATCGCCGCGGGAGTCGCGGTCCTGGCGACCGGGCTGTTCCTCGCGCCGCTGAGCAAACAGCTGGACCAGGAGGCGATGAACCGCGCCCTGGCCATCGCCCAGACCACCGCGCAGCAGCCGCGGATCGTCAAGGACATCCAGAACACCCCGCCGACCGTGGACGGACCCGTGCAGAAGGAGGCCGAGCGGATCCGGAAGGCCACCAAGGCCGAGTACGTGGTGGTGATGGACTGGCGGGGCATGCGGTGGTCGCACACGACCCCGAGCGAGATCGGCCGGTTCGTCTCGACCTCTCCCGGCCAGCCCCTGGCCGGTCAGGAGGTCAAGGAGATCGACAAGGGCACCCTGGGCCGCTCGGCCCGCGGCAAGGTGCCCCTGCGCGACGCCGACGGCACGGTCGTGGGGGCCGTCTCCGTGGGCATCAAGTACGACAGCGTCCGCGCGCAGCTGATCAGCGCGATCCCGGGGCTGCTGGCGTACGCCGGGGGCGCTCTCGCCGTCGGTGCGCTGGCCGCCTGGCTGATCTCCCGGCGGGTCCAGCGACAGACCCGGGACCTGGCCTTCTCGGACATCTCGGCGCTGCTCTCGGAGCGTGAGGCGATGCTGCACGGCATCCGGGAGGGCGTCGTCGCCCTGGACCGCACCGGCCGCATACGCCTCCTGAACGACGAGGCGCGGCGGCTCCTGGGCATCGGTGACGAGGCGGTCGGCCACTCCCTGGACGAGGCGCTGGGTGAGGGCCGTACGACCGACGTCCTGGCCGGCCGGGTCACCGGCACCGATCTGCTCGCCGTCCGCGGCCAGCGGGTCCTGGTCACCAACCGGATGCCCACCGACGACGGCGGCGCCGTGGCAACCCTGCGCGACCGCACCGAACTGGAGCAGCTCGGCCGGGAGTTGGACTCGACGCACGGCCTGATCGACGCCCTGCGCGCCCAGGACCACGAGCACGCCAACCGCATGCACACCCTGCTGGGGCTGCTCGAACTGGAGATGTACGACGATGCCGTGGACTTCGTCGGGGAGGTGGTCGGTGATCACCGGGCCACCGCCGAGCAGGTCACCGAGAAGATCCAGGACCCGCTGATCGCCGCCCTGTTGGTGGGCAAGGCGACCGTCGCGGCCGAGCGGGGTGTCGCCCTGTGGATCTCCGACCGGACCTGGCTGCCCGACCGGTTGATCGATCCGCGCGGGCTGGTCACGGTCGTCGGCAACCTGGTGGACAACGCGCTCGACGCCGTCGCGGGCACACCGCACGCACGCGTGGAGGTCGAATTGCGGACGGAGGGGCGTACGGCCGTGCTGCGGGTGCGCGACACGGGCCCCGGAATCCCGGAGGAACAACGGGAGTTGGTCTTCACCGAGGGCTGGTCCACGAAGAAGCCCCCGGCCCACGGCAAGCGCGGTATCGGGCTCTCCCTGGTGCGTCGGCTCGCCGAACGGCAGGGCGGCAGCGCGGTGGTGACGGAGGCGTTCGGCGGAGGCGCGGAGTTCGTGGTCATCCTGCCGGAGGCCCTGACCGAGCCGGACCTGGAACCCGCTCTCACCGCCCCCGGGGAGACCGCCACCGAGGAGGAGTCGCGATGATCGAGGTCCTGGTCGTGGACGACGACACCCGGGTCGCACAGGTCAACGCGGCCTACGTGGAGAAGGTGCCGGGCTTCCACGTGGCCGGCGAGGCCCACAACGCAGCCGAGGCGCTGCGCCAGTTGGAGACACTGCCCCACCTGGACCTGGTCCTGCTGGACCACTACCTGCCCGACGAGACGGGTCTGTCGGTCGTCCAGGAGATGCGCCGACGTGGTCACCAGACGGACGTGATCATGGTGACGGCGGCCCGGGACGTGACGACCGTACAGGCGGCGATGCGGCAGGGCGCGCTGCAGTACCTGGTCAAGCCGTTCGCCTTCGCGGGCCTGCGGGCCAAGTTGGAGGCGTACGCCGAACTGCGCCGCACGCTCGACGGCGGCGGCGAGGCCGAACAGGCCGAGGTGGACCGCATCTTCGGCGCCCTGTCCACGCCCTCGGAGCCCGGGCTGCCCAAAGGGCACTCCCCCACCACGGCGGAACTCGTGCGCCGGTCCCTGATGAACGCCGAAGGTCCCCTGTCCGCCCAGGAGATCGCCGACCGCACGGGCGTGAGCCGACAGACCGCCCAGCGCTATCTGAAGCTCCTGGAGCGCACCGGACGGGCCAGGCTGACCCTCAAATACGGCGACGCGGGCCGCCCGGAACACCGTTACGTGTGGGCGACCCGCGCCTGAGGGCACGGCCGTTGGGGGCGGGGGAAGGGGCCGTACCCCTTGCCTTCTTTACGGATGCCGACCGCGCGGCCGTCAGCCTGTGGCGTTCTTCACGAACTCGGTCGTGTACGTCTTGTCGAGGTCCACATCGGCGTTCTTGATGGTCGGGTTGAACGCCTTGAGCACCTTCTCGACGGTCTCCGGTCCGTTCGCCGGCATCACGCCGTCCTTGGTGAACATCGGCAGCGTGCTCTTGATCGCGGTGGCGTAGAGAGCCTTGTCGCCCTGGGAGTAGTCGGCCGGCATCTTGTCGGCGATCTCGGTCGCGCTGTGGGTGGACATCCACTTGAGCGTCTTGACGAATGCATTGACCATCTTCTGCACAGTTGACTTGTGGCTGTTCACCCAGCCCGTCTGCATGTACAGACTTGACGAGGGGTACGGCCCACCGAGCGCCGCCTGCGAGCCCTCGGGCGTGCGCATGTCGACGAGGATGTTGCCGGCCTTCTTGTCGAGGATCGTGGCGACGGTCGGGTCGGTCGTCATACCGGCGTCTATGGAGCCCTGCTGGAGCGCCGCGACGAAGGTCGGTCCCGCGCCCACGGCGACCGGGGTGAACTCGCTGACGCTGACGCCGTTCTTGACGGCGAGGTACTTGGTGAGGAAGTCGGTGGAGGAGCCGAGGCCGGTCACGCCGAGCTTCTTGCCCTTGAAGTCCTTGGCCGACTTGACCTTCCCCGCCGCCTTGGTGGAGACGACCTCCACCTCGCCGGGCGCCTGCGAGAACTGCACCACGGACTCGACCGACTTGCCCTTGACCTGCAGATCGAGCGTGTGGTCGTAGAAGCCGACGGCTCCCTGGACCTGCCCGGAGACGAGCGCGGTCTCGGCCTGGACGCCGGCCGGTTCGCTCAGCAGTTCCACGTCGAGGCCCTCGGCGTCGAAGTAGCCGAGCCGCTGGGTGAGCATCGCGGGCAAGTAGATGACCTTGTCCAGGCCACCGACCATGATCTTGACCTTCACTCCCTTGCCGTCGCCCTTGGCGCCGGAGCCGGTGGAGGCAGTGCTGGCCGCGTCGTTGGCACAGGCGGTGAGCGAGGAGAGGGCGAGCAGGCCCGAGGCGGCCAGGGCGGCGTATCTGGCGGTCTTGCGCATGGCGGTTCACGTCCTTGTGAGGGTGCGGTGCGGGGAGGAAGGAGGGGCTCTTCAACGGGCTTGCGGCGAGCGGCCGTTCAGCTGTCGGAGCCCGACGGCTTCCAGCGGAAGATGCGGTTCTCGGCGAAGGTGAGCAGCCCTTCGGCGACGAGGGCGACGACCGCGAGGATCACCATCGCGGCGTACACACCGGCCGCGTTGAAGGTGCCCTGGGACTGCGCGACGAGCAGGCCGATGCCCTTGGTCGCGCCGATGTACTCGCCGACGATCGCGCCGATGAGGGCGAAGCCGAAGCTGACATGAAGGCTGGTGAAGATCCAGGAGGTGGCGGACGGGATGACCACCTGGAGGGTCACTCTGCGGTCGCTGGCCCCGAGGATGCGGGCGTTGGCGACCAGGTTGCGGTCGACCTCACGGGCGCCCTGGAAGGCGTTGAAGAACACCGGGAAGAAGACGAGCACCACGGCCGAGGCGACCTTGGAGGACGGTCCGAGTCCGAACCAGATGACGAAGATCGGTGCGAGGACGATCCTCGGTATGGAGTTGAGCACCTTGATGTATGGACCAAGTATGTCGGCGAGCAAGGTGATCCGCCCCAAAGCAATACCGAACACGACACCGGCGATCACACCGATCACCCAGCCGAGCAGCGCTTCCTGCAGCGTGGCCCAGATCTGCTCCCCCAGGGACCCGAGCGCGGTCCCGTGCATCACCCAGGTGTAGATCTGGTCCCAGATCTTCGAGGGCATCGAGAAGTTGAACGGATCGATGACCTTGGCCCGGGAGAGCCACTCCCACAGGCCGAGAACGGCGACCAGGAGCAGCACCCGGGCCGCCCCGACGCCGACTCTGCGTTTACGGGCGGCACGCGCGCGTGAATACGCGCGGTCCGGCTTGGTGCCGGGCTCGGTCACGGCCGGCACGATCTTGTCCTCGGGTATGACGTCAGGCGACATTGGCCGCGCTCCTCTCGCGCGTGATGCGGACCTCTTCGCCGAGCGACTCCCAGATCTCGCGGTAGATCTCGATGAACCGCGGCTCCAGGCGCACCGATTCGACCTTGCGGGGCCGCGGCAGGTCGATGTCGAAGATCTGCTTCACGGTGGCCGGCCCGGCGGTCATCACGACGACCTTGTCGGCCAGCGCGATGGACTCCTCCAGGTCGTGGGTGACGAAGACGACCGAGGCGCCGGTGCCCTCCCACAGCTCCAGGAGCTCGTCCGACATCAGGGCCCTGGTCTGCACGTCGAGCGCCGAGAACGGCTCGTCCATGAGCAGGATCTCGGGGTCGTTGACGAAGGTTGCGGCGAGCGCGACGCGCTTGCGCATACCGCCGGAGAGCTGGTGCGGATAGCGGTCCTCGAAGGCGGACAGCCCGACCCGGGCCAGCCACTCACGCGCCTTCGCCTTGGCCTCCGCCTTGGGTACGCCGCGGAAGCGCGGGCCCGCCATGACGTTGGACAGGACCGTGCGCCAGGGGAAGGTGGCGTCCTGCTGGAAGACGAAGCCGACCTTGTCGCCGACGCCGGAGACCGGCTCCCCGGCCACCAGCACATCGCCCTCGGAGGGCTCTTCCAGCCCGCTGACGAGGGTCAGCGTCGTCGACTTACCGCAGCCCGTGGGCCCGACGACCGCCACGAACTCGCCACGCCCGACGGTGAGATCAAGCCCCCGTACGGCCGTGTGCAGACCCCCCGACGGGGTCCTGAAGGTCTTGCTCGCGCCCCGCAGCTCGATGGCAGGGCTGGTGTCTGCGCTCATGGCCGGGACCGTAGATGTGGCGCGGACCACAACAGCAGTCTTCTGGGCGCAAGCCGTTCTTTTGCTCGCAAGAGCCTGTTGTGCTCGTTTTGCTCGCGCTACAACTGCGGAGCCGAAACACGGGCTTAACGCTCGCCTGGCCTTGAGGAAAGAGGCCCAATGATTGACGTCATGGTCGTGGACGACGACTTCCGCGTCGCCGAGATCAACGCCAAGTACGTGGGAAAGGTTCCCGGTTTCCGGGTCGCCGCCCGCGCGCACAGCGCCGCCCAGGCGCTGGCCACCGTGGAACGCGGGACCATCGACCTGGTGCTGCTCGACCACTATCTGCCCGATCAGACGGGTCTCGAACTCGTCCACCGCATGCGGGAACAGGGCCACACGACCGACGTCATCATGATCACGGCGGCCAGCGATGTGACGACCGTGCAGCGGGCGATGCGCCTCGGCGCCCTGCACTACCTGGTCAAGCCGTTCACCTTCGCCGCGCTGCGCACCCGCCTCGACTCGTACGCCGCGCTGCGCCGCACCGTCGACCGCGTCGGCGGCCGCGGCATCGCCGGCCAGGAGCAGGTCGACCGCATCTTCGGCGCCCTGCGCACGACGCCCGCGCCGGCCTCCCCCGGCCTGCCCAGCGGCCACTCGGAACCGACCACCGACCTGATCTGCGGCGTCCTGCACAGCGCCGGTCACCCGCTCTCGGCCCACGAGGTAGCCGCCGAGACCGGCCTGAGCCGCTCCACGGCCCAGCGCTACCTCCGCCACCTGGAACAGGCCGGCCGCCTCCGCCTCTCGCTCAAGTACGGCGACACGGGCCGCCCGGAACACCGCTACGCCTGGGTGGCGCCGTAGCCACGCGACAACCCCACAATCGGGCGGGGCTACGGCACACGGACCCCCGTTAGACGGCCCCCGCCCCCGTCAGCGCCCGTACCTCGGTCTCCGCGTGCTTGGCCTCGTCCGGGACCTCCGTGGAGGTGACCGTGCCGAGCCAGCCGGCCAGGAAGCCGAGCGGGATCGAGACGAGGCCGGGGTTCTGCAGCGGGAAGAACTGGAAGTCGACGCCCGGGAACAGCGATTCGGGACTGCCCGACACGACCGGTGACAGCAGCACGAGCGCCAGTGCGGGGATCAGTCCGCCGTATACGGCCCACACGGCGCCGCGGGTCGTGAAGCCGCGCCAGAACAGGGAGTAGAGCAGCACCGGGAGGTTCGCGGAGGCGGCGACGGCGAAGGCGAGCCCGACCAGGAAGGCGACGTTGAGGTTCCGGGCGACGAGGCCGAGCCCGATCGCCGCGACACCGATGCCGACCGCGGCGACCCGTGCCACGGCCACCTCGCTGCGCGGCTTTGCGTTCGGGCGCCGCAACGACGCGTACAGGTCGTGCGCCACGGATGCCGAGGAGGCCAGGGTGATCCCGGCCACCACCGCCAGGATCGTGGCGAAGGCCACGGCCGCGACGATCGCGAACAGGACGGTGCCTCCGGTGGAATCGGCTCCTCCGCCGAGGTCGAGGGCGAGCAGCGGGACCGCCGTGTTCCCTGCTTCGTTCGACTTCCGAAGGGCGTCCGGTCCCACGACCGCCGCGGCGGCGAAGCCGAGGATGATCGTCATCAGGTAGAACGCGCCGATGAGCCCGATCGACCACACCACCGATCGGCGCGCGGCCCGTGCGGTCGGCACGGTGTAGAAGCGGGACAGGATGTGCGGCAGCCCGGCTGTGCCCAGCACCAGCGCGAGGCCCAGGCTGATGAAGTCGAACCGCGCGGTCCAGTCCCCGCCGTACTTGAGCCCCGGCGCCAGGAAGGCGGCACCGTGACCGCTGCGCGCGGCGGCCGTGAGCAGCAGGTGGTTCAGGTTCCCGTGGAAGCGCACCAGGGTCAGCACCGTCAGCGCGATGGTGCCGCTCATCATCAGAACCGCCTTGACGATCTGGATCCAGGTGGTGGCCCGCATCCCTCCCATCGACACATAGATCACCATGAGCGCCCCGACGCCGATGACGGTCCAGGCCCGCGCGGCCGGACTCGTCCCGCCCAGCAGCAGCGAGACCAGGCTGCCCGCGCCCACCATCTGCGCCACCAGATAGAGAACGGACACGGTGACCGAGGAAGTTCCCGCCGCGATCCGCACCGGCCGCTCGCTCATCCGGGCGGCGACCACGTCGGCGAGCGTGAACCGCCCGCAGTTGCGCACCAGTTCGGCGACGAGGAACAACACCATGAGCCAGGCGACGAAGAAGCCCACCACGTACAGCAGGCCGTCGTAGCCGAACAGCGCGATGATCCCGGTGACCCCGAGGAACGAGGCCGCGGACAGATAATCACCCGAGATGGCAAAACCATTCTCCATCGGGGAGAAGAGCCGCCCGCCCGCGTAGAACTCCTCCTCCGAACCATGCCGGTTGCGGCTCACCCAGGTGGTGATCCCGAGGGTGACCGCGATGAACGCGCTGAACAGCAGCAGCGCCAGCGTCTGATGGTTCCCGGTCACGACGTACCGCCTCGAATGCCTCGTGTCAGTTCCTGTGTGTCCCAGCGCAGTTCGAGCGCGGCCCGGTCCCTGCGCAGCCGCGCGTGCCGGGCGTAGGCCCAGGTGAGCAGGAAGGTGGTGAGGAACTGCCCCAGTCCCGCGACCATCCCCACGTTCACCGCGCCGGCCACCGGCCGGGCCATGAATCCGGGTGCCGTCGTCGCCGTCACCACATAGGCCACGTACCAGGTGAAGAAGACGACGGTGGCCGGCACCACGAACCGCAGATACCGGCCGCGCACCTCCTGGAAGGCCGCGCTGCGCTGCACCTCCAGATAGACATCGCCCGCGCGGACGGCGTGGTCCGCGTCCTCCCGGCGCGCGGCGGGCACCTCGGGCGCGGGCCCGCCCGTGCCGTCCGTCTCGCCCCAGCCGGACGCGAGCGCGTCGTACCAAGGGTCGTGGTACCTCACCTTTCCGGTTGCCTCGGCAGGGGTCAGGTCATGACCTTCGTGGTTCTCGGCCGGACTCTCGTGACCACTCCCGCCACCGCGGGAACGACCGTTGCTTGACTGCATGCCCAAGGATGGACAGAACGGGAAGATCCCCGACTCTTCTTCTCCGCTGTCTTCACCCCATCAGGTGACTCAACCCGCTGGTGGCCGCACCAGTCCCTTGCCGTAGGCGTAACGCACCGCCTGCGCACGGTCCTTGAGCCCCGTCTTGGCGAACAGGTTGTTGATGTGGGTCTTCACGGTCGCCGTGGAGACATGCAGCGCGCGGGCGATCTCCTGGTTGGTCAGGCCCTCGGCGATCAGCAGCAGCACCTCGGTCTCCCGCGCGGTGAGCCCGTCCGGCGGCTCGGCGGGCCCCGACTGCGGCTGCGGCTCGGGCTCCGACAGGCGCTCCAGCAAACGCCGTTGGATGCTCGGCGACAACCCCGCGTCCCCCGACAGCACACTCTCCACGGCCCGTACGATCTCGTCGCCGCCCGCGTCCTTGGTGAGATAGCCGCGCGCCCCCGCACGCAGCGCCGGGAACAGCGAGGCGTCGTCCGCGAACGTCGTGAGCACCACGACCTGTGTCCCGGGATGCTCCGCGCGGATGCGGCGGGTGGCCTCGACGCCGTCGCAGCGCGGCATGCGCAGGTCCATCAGGACGACGTCCGGGGCGAGTTCGGCGACGAGCCGCACCGCCTCGTTCCCGTCGGCGGCGGCGCCGACGACCTCGATCCCGGGCAGCAGCCCCAACAGCATCACGATGCCTTCCCGTACGACGGTCTGGTCGTCCGCGACCACGACCCGCGCGGGTCTCCTCACGACCTCCTCCGTCATGCGGGCACCTTCAGCGTCACCACGAATCCCTCCTCGTCCGGCCCGGCCCGCAAGGAACCGCCCAGCAGCTCGGCGCGTTCCCGCATGCCCAGCAGACCGTATCCACCTCCCGCGCCGGTCAGTTCGCCCGGCGAGCCGCCCGAGTCCCGTACGTCCAGGGTCACTTCGTGCTCGCCGTAGTCCAGCGTGAGCAGCACTTTGGCGCCCGGGGCGTGCTTGCGGACGTTCGTCAGGGCCTCCTGGGCGACCCGGCGCACGGCCTGCGAGGCCTCGGCGGGCAGTTGCCTGCGGTCACCCGTAACAGTGACCTCGGCACGGCCCGTCGTACCGACAATCTCGGTCAGGAAGTCCTCCAGCGGGCTCATCTCGCCCCGCAGCGCGGACAGTGCCTGCCGGGTCTCCACCAGGCCGTCGCGGGCCATCCCCCGTGCCGCCACGACCCGTTCCAGGATCGTCTCCCGGTCGGCGCCCCGCTCGATCAGCAGCCTGGCCGCCTCCAGGTGCACAAGCTGCGCCGAGAGGCTGTGGGCCAGCACGTCGTGGATCTCCCGGGCGATACGGGCCCGTTCGGCGAGCGCGGCGGACTCCGCCTCGGCAGTACGTGCCATGCGCTCCTGGGTGAGCAGCCGTTGGGCGTTGCCCCGGGCCTCGGCGTCGAGGCGGAGCGTGTATCCGGCGAGGGCCAGCCCGGCCGTGGTGACCGCGGTGGTCAGCCACACGTCGTTGTTGACTGCGGCGAAGATCGCGAGGGACACCGCGGTCACGGGCACGGCGACCGCGATGGGCAGCCGCTCCAGAGAGCTGACGGCACAACCGCACCAGATGACGAGGGCCGGGACCGTGAAACCGGCTGCCTGTCCCCCGACCGCCATCCCGAGGAGCACGGCCATGAGTGCCACCGACGGCCAGAGCCTGTGGGCGAGAGTCGTGCGCCAGAACGCCCAGCCGACGACCGCCGCCAGCACGATGCCGACCGCACCTCCGGCCAGCGCCCAGCCGTGGACGTGATTGCCGGTGAGCGCGCCCCCCAGGAGCACGCCGATCACCAGCAGTCGGACGGCCCAGGCGAGCACACGCCGGGGCCGTGAGACTCCCTCTCGGCCCAGCGCTTCCCGCGAGGGCCAGCGCGTCCAGGCGTTCTCCGTCACACGCGCTCCTTCCCGGTGGGCCGCGTCACGCCGAAACCGTACGCCGGGGCCGACCCTGCCGACCCGGTGAACGACTGGGCCCGCCAGGCCAGGACACCGGAGCGGACCAGCAGCGTTGCCGCGAGGCCGAGCATCAGGGCCGAGCTGTCCTGGTGCACACCTACGACCGCGCCCAGGGCGACGAGGCCGACGCGCAGGGCTATGCCGACGATCCAGACGCCCCCGCTCGCCTTGGTGCTCTTGCTCCATACGGAACCGTCCGTCTCGACCCACAGGCGCGTGGTCCAGCCCCAGCCGGCTCCGGTGGCCAGCCCGACGACCAGTTCGACGGCGAGCAGGAGGGCCGACTCGGTGTGGTGGTGGGCGTCGAGTATGCCGGGCTCGCGCAGCGCCACGACGGCGAGGATCGCGGGGAGGAGCCACCAGCGCCGGTCGGTGTCGATCCGACGGGCGCGGAACTGCCGCACGATCACCACCGCGACGACGGCCACGATCACCAACGCGTTGACCAGCCCGGACATCAGAGCCTCCGTGAGCGGAAGAGGACGCCGGCGGCGAGCGCTGCCGACGCCTTCGACGCTACGGAAATTCGCAGGTGGGCAGATCGGCGCCAGGGTGGATCGTGGGTGGATCTCCGGCCCGCCCGGATCTCCACCCACGGGTGGAGCCGACCGGTGGCAGCGCTCCGAGGCCAGGCGGGGCGACAACGGTCCGTGTCAGGAGCGGGGCGATCGCGCCAGGCCCTCGCCGAACCTTCCGAGCACAGGCATCCGTCCCGGGTCCAAGCCTCCGAGCCAAGGGCTCGGCCCGGATCCAAGCCTCCGAGCCACGGCCCGGGCCCAGTTCGGACCCGGGCCCGGCTCAACGGTCAGGTCAGGTCGGTCCCGGGCCCGGCTCGGCGGTCAGGCGTCGATCCGCGACCGGTCCAGCGTCGCGGCCGAGCTGGAGATGAACTCCTTGCGCGGTGCCACGTCATTGCCCATCAGCAGATCGAAGACCTGCTCGGCCGCGTCCAGGTCGGAAAGGTTGATCCGGCGCAGGGTGCGGTGACGGGGGTCCATCGTCGTCTCGGCCAGCTGGTCGGCGTCCATCTCACCGAGACCCTTGTAGCGCTGGATGGAGTCCTTGTACCGGACACCCTTGCTCTGGAACTCCATCATCTTCTCGCGCAGCTCACGGTCCGAGTACGTGTAGACGTACTTGTCCTGTCCCTTCTTGGGCTGGACGAGTTCGATGCGGTGCAGCGGCGGCACCGCGGCGAACACCCGGCCGGCCTCGACCATGGGCCGCATGTAGCGCTGGAACAGGGTCAGGAGCAGACACCGGATGTGGGAGCCGTCCACATCGGCGTCGGTCATCATGATGATCTTGCCGTAGCGGGCCGCGTCGATGTCGAAGGTACGGCCCGACCCCGCTCCTATGACCTGGATGATCGCCCCGCACTCGACGTTCTTCAGCATGTCGGTGACGGACGACTTCTGGACGTTGAGGATCTTGCCGCGGATCGGCAGCAGCGCCTGGAACTCGGAGTTCCGGGCGAGCTTGGCCGTACCGAGCGCGGAGTCTCCCTCGACGATGAACAGCTCGCTGCGCTCCACGTCGTCGCTGCGGCAGTCGGCGAGCTTGGCGGGCAGCGAGGAGGACTCCAGGGCCGTCTTGCGGCGCTGCGCGTCCTTGTGCTGCCGGGCCGCGATACGCGTGCGTGCGGCGGCGACGGCCTTCTCCATGACCACACGGGCCTGGGCCGCCGCGTCACGCTTCGTCGAGGTCAGGAAGTCCTTGAGCTCCTTGGCGACCACGTTGGCGACGATCCGGCGGGCCGCCGACGTACCGAGCACCTCCTTGGTCTGGCCCTCGAACTGCGGTTCGGCGAGCCGGACGGTGACGACCGCGGTGAGGCCCTCCAGGGCGTCGTCCTTGACGACGTCGTCCTCGGCGACGCGCAGCAGCTTCTTGGCGCGCGCCACCTCGTTCATCGTCTTGACGACGGCCTGCTCGAAGCCGGCGACGTGGGTACCGCCCTTGGGAGTGGCGATGATGTTCACGTACGACCTGAGCGTCGTGTCGTAACCGGTCCCCCAGCGCATGGCGATGTCGACGCCGAGCTCGCGCGTGACCTCGGTGGGCGTCATCTGACCGTGGTCGTCCAGGACGGGCACCGTCTCCTTGAAGATGCCCTGGCCCGACAGGCGCAGTACGTCGCAGACCGGCTTGTCGTTCGCCAGGTACTCGCAGAACTCGCTGATGCCGCCGTCGAAGCGGAAGGACTCCTCCCCCTTGCTGCCACCCTCGCCGAGGCCGTACTCGTCGCGGACGACGATGGTCAGTCCGGGCACCAGGAACGCGGTCTGCCGGGCCCGCTGGTGCAGGCCCTCCAGGGAGAGCTTGGCGTCCTTGAGGAAGATCTGGCGATCGGCCCAGTAGCGCACGCGCGTGCCGGTGCGGGTCTTGGGAATCCGCTTGGTCTTGCGCAGGCCTCCGGGCTCGAACGTGGCGTCCGGACCGGCGGTCGAGAAGGAGCCCGGCACACCACGCCGGAAGCTGATGGCGTGGGTGTTTCCGCTGCGGTCCACCTCGACGTCCAGCCGCGCGGAGAGGGCATTTACCACGGAGGCGCCCACGCCGTGCAGACCACCGGAGGCGGCGTACGAGCCGCCGCCGAACTTGCCGCCGGCGTGCAGCTTGGTCATGACGACCTCGACACCGGAGAGGCCGGTCTTGGGCTCGACGTCGACCGGGATGCCCCGGCCGTTGTCCCGGACCTCCACCGAGGCGTCGTCGTGCAGGATCACCTCGATGTGGTCGCAGTAGCCCCCGAGGGCCTCGTCCACGGAGTTGTCGATGATCTCCCACAGACAGTGCATCAGGCCACGACTGTCGGTCGACCCGATGTACATGCCCGGGCGCTTGCGGACGGCCTCTAGCCCCTCAAGGACGAGCAGGTGCCGCGCGGTGTAGTTGGAACCGTCCCGGTCTGCTCCTGCCAGCAGCGCTGTCGACGGCACGGACGTTTCGGCGGTCACGCGGTTCGCTCCTCGCTGAATTTCAGATGAGGCCCTTTTGGGTAAGGGCCCGGCTTCGGTTGCCGCTCAGAGGGTACCGAGGCCTGGTAGAGCCGTTGTAACGCCACCCTCGTCTCCTCCTCACCCTAGTCCAGGGTCGTATACCTGTTCGATCCCTCGATGGAGTGAAGTACATATCACGTTCCCTTCGGGGCATGAACCATTTAGGCTCCGGGCACGTCCTCATCAACAACCGGCAATCCAGCCGGGTGGACCCGACCCTGACCCCACAGCGCGAACCCGTACAGACACATAGACACGCAATACGGCACATTCGCCGCCAACCGGCAGCAGACAGCCGCCCCGGAAGAATTTTTCGAGAAAAGGCCACGAGCGGGAACGTTTTCGGCCTGGTTGGATGTTGACCCTGGTACGACAGCTCGTCGAGCTAGAGAAGAGGCGACGTGACTACTGTTCTGACCCCCGCGAGCCCACTGACGGCCGCCGATCGCTGCGACCGCTGCGGCGCCCAGGCATACCTGCGCGTCGTCCTGCTGAGCGGCGGAGAACTGCTCTTCTGCGCCCACCACGGCCGCAAGTTCGAGCCGGAACTCAAGAAGATCGCCGCTGAGATACAGGACGAGTCGGAGCGGCTGACCTCCGCTCCTGCTGCAAGCGTTCCTGAAGAAGACCGCTGACACTTCGCGTCCACGACGAGCCAGCACCGGCCCAGGCCGGCGACGGGCGGCCCCGCTCCTGAACCACAGGAGCGGGGCCGCCCGTCTTTCATGCCCGCAAACGCCTCCCAGACGCCGTCAGACGCCCTTGTGCGGCCCTGGCGAGCCGCGGTGGCGGCCGAGTGTCCGCAGGACGTCCGAGACCCGGGTGTAGACGCCAGGACTCCCGGCCCGCCCGCACCCGCTGCCCCACGACACCAGCCCGATCAGCCGCCCCTGGGCGACCAGCGGCCCCCCACTGTCCCCCTGACAGGCGTCACGGCCCCCCTGAGCCTCTCCGGCGCACAGCATGGACTCGGGGAGGTAGGCGCCGTCGGCGCCGCCCGGATACGCCTCCTCGCAGCGCGCGTCGGACAGCACGTGCAGGCGTGCCGCGTGCAGGCTGCCCGCGTAGTCGCCGCTGCCGGTGAGATCGCCCCAGCCGTAGACCGTCGCGGCCGTGCCCGGTTCGTAGGCCGGGTCACCCGCGGCCGCCATCCCGATGACCGAGCTCTGGGGCAGCGGCTCGGCGAGGGTGAGCACGGCGAAGTCGCCGGCGTTGCTGACGGCGTCGTAACCCGGATTGACCCACACATCGCGTACGGCGATCTCCCGGCCCCGGGCCGAGAGCAGGTCCGTACGGCCCGTGACGGCCTTGAGATCGCGCGCCCGGTGCGGCGGCGCCCCCAGGACGTCGTCGCCCATGCAGTGGGCCGCGGTCAGCACGGCGGTCCGGCTCACGGCCACACCGCCGCAGAACTGGCCCGCCCGGGTACCCCCGAACCGGTCACGACTGGACAGCGCCACCGTCCAGGGGCTCACGGAGACATCGACCGGGAACCCGCCGACGACGATGCTGTCGGCGGCCACAGGGGCCGCGGAGACCAGCGGTATGGCGGACGCGGCGGCCGCCAGGACCAGCGGCCGGGTCAGCGCCCGGGCAAGGGGACGACGCATGCACGTTCCTCACTCTGGGATGGTCATTGAAGACCCAGAGTGATCCAGCGCACCGCGCCCCGCACCCGCGCCAACACGAAGGCCCGGCTCCCCGAGGGGAGACCGGGCCTTCCGTGTCGTACGACTACGACCTAGTCGAGGTAGTCGCGCAGCACCTGCGAACGCGACGGGTGGCGCAGCTTCGACATGGTCTTGGACTCGATCTGGCGGATGCGCTCACGGGTGACCCCGTACACCTTGCCGATCTCGTCGAGGGTCTTCGGCTGACCGTCGGTGAGACCGAAGCGCATCGAGACCACACCGGCCTCACGCTCGGACAGGGTGTCCAGGACGGAGTGCAACTGCTCCTGGAGAAGGGTGAAGCTGACCGCGTCGGCCGGGACGACGGCTTCGGAGTCCTCGATGAGGTCACCGAACTCGCTGTCGCCGTCCTCACCCAGGGGGGTGTGCAGCGAGATGGGCTCGCGGCCGTATTTCTGGACCTCGATGACCTTCTCCGGGGTCATGTCGAGTTCCTTGGCCAGCTCCTCCGGGGTGGGCTCGCGGCCCAGGTCCTGGAGCATCTGGCGCTGCACGCGCGCGAGCTTGTTGATGACCTCGACCATGTGCACCGGGATACGGATGG
>Ga0307515_10006035_pt1 | contig 24371 bp, 18 predicted proteins | sample 17_EM_MG_FD_194513 | JGI IMG/M metagenome (GOLD analysis project Ga0307515, IMG submission 194513) | Populus trichocarpa ectomycorrhiza microbial communities from riparian zone in the Pacific Northwest, United States - 17_EM | ecosystem: Host-associated > Plants > Roots > Unclassified | place... | reverse complement strand
GGCTACAAGACCCGCGTGGGCTTAGAAGCACTGATCGAGACGGCGCTGGGGATGGCCAATGTCGAGGCGATCGCGCAGGTCGGCGGCCGGCTCGAGGCGATGCATTTCGGTGTCGCCGACTATGCCGCGAGCCTCAAGGCCCGCACCGTCAATATCGGCGGCCTCAACCCGGACTACCCTGGCGACCAATGGCATTTCGGCCTGTCGCGGATGACGGTCGCCTGCCGCGCCTATGGCCTGCGCGCCATCGACGGACCGTTCGGCGATTTCTCCGATCCCGAGGGCTACAAGGCGGGCGCCCGTCGTGCCGCGGCGCTGGGCATCGAGGGCAAATGGGCGATCCATCCGAGCCAGATCGCGCTCGCCAACGAGATTTTCTCGCCGCCCGAGAAGGAGGTCGATCGCGCCCGCCGCATCATCGACGCGCTGAAAGTCGCCGAAAGCCAGGGCAAGGGCGCCGCTTCGCTCGATGGCAAGATGATCGATGCCGCATCCGAACGCATGGCGAAGAACGTGCTCGCCACCCATGACGCCATCACCACGGGCCGTTGAGAGGAGAACGACATGGACATCCACGAATATCAGGCCAAGGAGCTTCTCTCCCGCTACCAGATCCACATCCCGCGCGGCGGGCTGGCCTATAGTCCTGAACAGGCGGCCTATCGCGCGAGCGAGATCGGCGGCGACCGCTGGGTGGTGAAAGCGCAGATCCATTCCGGCGCACGCGGCAAGGCCGGCGGCATCAAGCTCTGCGCATCCGACGACGAGATCGTCGAAGCTGCCGACGCCATGCTGGGCCGCAAGCTTGTGACGCATCAGACCGGGCCGCAGGGCAAGCTGGTCAGCCGCCTCTATGTCGAGGAGGCGATGGATATCGAGCGCGAGATTTATCTCGGCTTCGTGCTCGACCGCAAATCCGAACGCATCATGATTGTTGCCTCGTCGTCGGGCGGCATGGAGATCGAGGAGATTGCCGAAGCCGAACCGGACTCGATCATCCGCGCCACTGTTGATCCCGGCGTCGGCATGCAGGATTTCCAGGCCCGCGAGATCGCCTTCGGCCTCGGCATCGATAATGCCCTGATCGGCCGTGCGACGCAGACGCTGCTCGGCTGCTACCGCGCCTTCGTCGATTATGATGCCTCGATGCTGGAGATCAATCCGCTGGTCGTGACCCGTCGCGGCGACCTCGTGGCGCTCGACGCCAAGATGAGCTTCGACGAGAACGCGCTGTTCCGCCGTCCGCATATTTCGGAGATGCGCGACAAGAGCCAGGAAGACCAGCGCGAGACCTTCGCCTCCGATCGCGGCCTTTCCTATGTCGGCCTCGAAGGCAATATCGGCTGCATCATCAACGGTGCCGGTCTCGCCATGGCGACGATGGACATGATCAAGATCGCTGGCGGCGAGCCTGCCAACTTCCTGGATATCGGCGGCGGCGCATCGCCTGAGCGCGTTGCAAAGAGCTTCCGGGCGGTGCTGCGCGACAAGCAGGTCGAGACGATCCTCGTCAACATCTTCGCCGGCATCAACCGCTGCGACTGGGTGGCTGAGGGCGTGATCAAGGCACTGCGCGAAGTTGGCGTGCCGGTTCCGCTCGTCGTGCGCCTCTCCGGCACCAACATGGAAGAGGGCCGCCGCATTCTCGCAGAGTCGGGCGAAGACATCATCGTCGCGGAAACGCTGGCCGAGGCTGCCGCCAAGGCGGTCGATGCGTGGCGCACGTTCACCGCCAACAAAGCTGCTTGAGGGAGACCGAGATATGTCCATTCTGCTAGACAAGAACACCCGCGTCATCGTCCAGGGCTTTACCGGCAAGATCGGCAGCTTCCACGCCGAGGACATGAAGCGCTACGGCACCAATGTCGTCGGCGGCGTCACGCCGGGCAAGGGCGGCCAGACCCATCTCGGCATGCCGGTCTTCAACACGGTCAAGGGCGCGGTACAGGAAACCGGCGCCGAAGCCTCGATCGTCTTCGTGCCGCCGCCCTTCGCGGCCGACTCGATCATGGAAGCGGCGGATGCCGGTATCCGGCTCTGCGTCTGCATCACCGACGGCATTCCCTCCCAGGACATGATCAGGGTCAAGCGATACATGAAGCGCTATCGCTTCGAGGATCGCATGACCCTGATCGGGCCGAATTGCGCCGGCATGATCACACCCGGCCAGGCGCTGATGGGCATCATGCCCGGCTCGATCTATCTGCCGGGTCGCATCGGCATCGTCGGACGTTCGGGGACGCTCGGCTACGAGGCGGCGAGCCAGATGAAGGCGCTCGGCATCGGCGTGTCCACCTCGGTCGGCATCGGCGGCGATCCGGTCAACGGTTCGTCCTTCAAGGACATGTTGGAACTCTTCGAGAAAGATCCGGGCACCGATGCGGTGCTGATGATCGGCGAGATCGGAGGACCCCAGGAAGCGGAAGCTGCGCTCTGGGCACAAGACAACATGAGGAAGCCGCTGATCGCCTACATCGCCGGTCTGTCTGCTCCCAAGGGCCGCCGCATGGGCCATGCCGGCGCGATCATCTCCGCCTTCGGGGAATCGGCGCAGGAAAAGGTCGAGATCCTCAAGGGTGCCGGCGTCACCATCGTGCCGACTCCGTCCTCTTTCGGCGAGACGGTGGCTGATGTGCTTGATGTCATGAGCAAGGCTGCCTGAATGGCAAAGCCACGTGTGCTCGTAACCCGGCGCTGGCCGGAAGAGGTGGAGCGCGTGCTTGTTGCGCGCTTCGACACGACATTGAATGAAAGCGATCGTCCTTTCGCCGAGACGGAATTCGTCTCGGCCATGCAGGATTTCGACGCCGTTCTCCCGACCGTCAGCGACAGGCTGCCGTTTGGGCTCTTCAACCAGCCCGGCATCCGCGCAAAAATCCTCGGCAATTTCGGCGTCGGCTTCAACCATATCGACATCGCCGCAGCCAGGGCCGCCGGCATCGTCGTCACCAACACGCCCGGCGTGCTGACCGACGCGACGGCAGATATCGCGCTGACCCTGATGCTGATGATCGCCCGCCGCGCCGGCGAGGGCGAGAGGCAACTCCGCGCCGGCGAATGGAAGGGCTGGCGCCCGACCCATATGTTGGGTCGTGAACTCGGCGGCAGGACGCTCGGCATCATCGGCATGGGACGGATCGGCAAGGCCACCGCCCGCCGCGCGCATTTCGGCTTCGGCATGGACATCGCCTTCTTCAACCGCTCCGTCGTGGAAGACGACGAAACGCGGGCGATGAAGGCCAGGCAGATCGAATCCATCGACGATGTGATGGCCACCAGCGATTTCGTGTCACTCCATTGCCCAGGCGGCGTGGAGAACCGGCATCTCGTCGATGCCAGGCGACTGAAGCTGATGAAGCCGGAAGCATATCTCATCAACACCGCTCGAGGCGATGTCGTCGATAGCGCAGCGCTGGTTGACGCACTCAGGGCCCGCGCGATCGCCGGCGCCGGGCTCGATGTCTATGAGGACGAACCGGCAATTCCGGAAGGGCTGACGAAACTCGAAAACGTCGTGCTGCTTCCACATCTCGGCAGCGCGACGGAGGAGACGCGCACTGCCATGGGCATGAAGGTGGTCGAGAATATCTCGGCCTTCTTCGACGGTCGCGAGCCGCCGGACAGGGTCGCATGAGAGGCCGACGCCCGCGCGAGAGAGCGGGCGCCGGCATCGTTGGCAAACGTCCAAAGGGAACGGCGCCACACAAATCTGGAGGAGAAAACATGTCGACTACAGACAGACTACGAAGCATAGATCCGGCGGTATTCTGGCCGGCCATAGCGATAACGGCCGGGTTCATCTCGTGGGGAGCGCTGGCCCCGGAGAGCCTTGCCTCCGTCACCCAAGCAACACTGTCGGCGATCATCAGCGGTTTCGGATGGGGCTTCGTTGTATCGACCGCCTTTTTCCTGGTCTTTGCCGGATTCCTGGCGATCAGCCGTTTCGGCAAGATCAGGTTGGGTGCCGATGACGAACTTCCGGAATTCCGGACGGTTTCGTGGGTATGCATGATGTTCAGCGTCGGCATGGGTATCGGGCTGATGTTCTGGGGCGTTGCCGAGCCGGTCTTCCATTTTGGCGCGCCACCACACGGGTTGGCGGTCGCGCAATCCAAGGAAGCAGCGCTGGTCGCGATGAAATACTCCTATTTTCATTGGGCGCTGCACCCCTGGGCGATCTATGCGATCGTCGGTCTGGCGATCGCCTACTTCACATACCGCAAAGGCTTGCCGATCCTGATCTCAAGCGCGTTCACCCCCCTGCTCGGCAAGGCCGTCAACGGGCCGATCGGCAAGACGATCGATATTCTCGCCGTCATCGCCACACTGTTCGGCACGGCGACCTCGCTCGGCCTTGGCGCACAGCAGATCAACAGCGGTCTCAATTTTCTCTGGGGAACGGGGGAGGGGACAGGCATAGCGCTTGCGATCATTGCGGTGCTGTCGGTCCTGTTCATTCTTTCGGCGGTATCAGGGGTCGGCAAGGGCGTTCAGTTCCTGAGCAATATGAACATGGTGGTCGCCGCGGCGTTGCTGCTGTTTCTGGCGATCGTCGGACCGACCATCTTCATCCTCAACACCTTTACCGAGGCGCTTGGAGACTATCTGTCCGATCTCGTCACCATGTCGTTTCGCACCGCTGCCTTTAGCGACGGCAAATGGCTCGGGAGCTGGACGATCTTCTACTGGGCCTGGTGGGTGTCCTGGGCGCCTTTCGTCGGCGTCTTCATCGCGCGCATTTCCAAGGGGCGCACCATTCGTGAATTCGTCATTGGCGTTCTGCTTATTCCGAGCGGCGTAACCTTCCTCTGGTTCACCATCATGGGTGGCACCGCGCTGCATTCCGAACTGGTGGGGGTTGGCGGCCTTGTCGAGGCAGTCAACAACAAGGGCGCCGCCATCTCGCTGTTTGCCCTGCTCGAACAATATCCGGGAACCGCGTTTACCTCTTTCGTCGCGATCTTCCTTGTCGCCATCTTCTTCATCTCGGGAGCGGATGCCGCCTCGATCGTGATGGGCATGCTGTCGTCTCACGGCGCGCTCGAACCCGCACGCGGCGTCGTCGTCCTCTGGGGCCTTCTTGCGGGAGCGTCGGCTTGTGTGCTGCTGGTAATGGGAGGCTTGCAGGGACTGCAGACCGCGTCGATCATCGCGGCAGCACCCTTCCTCGTCGTCATGATTGGGCTGTGCATCTCCCTCTGGATGGCGCTTCTGGACGATCTGGAAGGACGTAGCGAAGAAGCCCCTCCCATACTTGAAGGCCCACCATTGGCCGAAGCGGTCGCGGCTGAATAGGTCGCCCGCGTCTTCATCAAAGCCGCCAAAACCGCATCTGGAAATGATTTCAGGTGCGGTTTTTGGCGGGGACTCGCCCAGTCTCGTTCTTCCTCCTCGATCCGAAATGGATGATCTTGTCAGAGCTATGCGGGACAGAAAGGCGCTATTGCAGGACGCGATGCATTTCTCTCGAAGCCGCGACAGAAGAAGTTGGCTATGGTGCCGCTTTGATCATAAGAATACGTCAATCGGAGGAACGACCAATGGCGGGAAAACCTGATCTCAAGCGGCTAAAGCAGTTCGACGGTGCGCGGGACATCGCCTCGGCGACCGGCAGGCCGCATATCGACCCCGCAATTCTCTTCAACCGGGCCAGCGACGACGACCTCAAGCTGTACACGCAGGAAATGCTGGCCTATTCGGCAATCCATTCCGCCCGCGAACTGGCCGCATGGGACGGCAAGACGCCGCGCGTCAGCATCGAGCCCGTGGCGCATGTCGCGCCGGACGGCGTGGCAGTATCGGTGCTTTCCGTGACCGATCACAATAAGCCGTTTCTCTACGAATCGGTCATGGGCGAAGTGACGAGCAGCTATCGCGACCTGTACATGGCCGTCCACCCGATGCTGGTGATCGAGAAGGACAAGTCTCCGGAAATCTATTCGTCGGAACATGCCGGCACCGAGGCCAGTCGCGTCAGCCATATCCAGCTTCACCTCGCACCGCTGACGGCACAACAAGCCGCCGATCTCAAGAAGCGCGTGCAAACATTGCTCGAGCAGGTGCGGCTCACGGTTTCCGACTGGAAGCCGATGCTTTCCAAGGTCGATACCGTCATCGAGGAGCTGTCAGCCCACGATGCCGGCCGCAGGAAGGCCGATCGCGACGAGGCCATCGCCTTCCTGACCTGGCTGCGCAACGGGAACTTCACGTTCCTCGGCATGCGGGAATATGTCTATTCCGGCAAGGGATTGGATGCGAGGGTCGAGCGCGACAAGGGAGCCGGCCTCGGCATCCTGTCGGACCCGGATGTCCGCGTCCTGCGCACGGGCACTGACGCCGTGACCACTACCCCCGAAATCCTTGCCTTCCTCAATGGTCCCGATTTCTTGATCGTGACCAAGGCCAACGTCAAGTCGGTGGTACACCGCCGCGGCCATATGGATTATGTCGGCGTCAAGCGCTTCGACAACAAGGGCAACGTCACCGGCGAACTGCGCATCGTCGGTCTGTTCACGTCGACAGCCTACACTTCCACCCCGGACGAGATCCCGCTCCTGCGCTCCAAGGTCGAGCGGGTCAAGGCCCATTTCGGTTTCGACCCGATGAGCCATTCTGGGCGCATGCTGGCGAATACGCTCGACTCCTATCCGCGCGACGACCTCTTCCAGATAGACGCGACATTGCTCGCAACCTTCGCCGAACAAATCAACGACTTGGCCGATCGGCCGCGTGTGCGCGTGCTGCCGCGCATCGACCATTTCGATCGTTTCGTCTCCGTCCTCGTCTATGTGCCGCGCGAGGAATACGATTCCATCGTCCGCGAGAAGATCGGGACCTATTTGAAGACTGTTTATGACGGTCGCGTCTCCGCCTATTATCCGGCGTTCCCCGAGGGCGGTGTCGCGCGGGTCCATTTCATCATCGGCCGTTACAGCGGCAAGACGCCGAGCGTCCCCCAGGCGGAGCTCGAAGATAAGATCCGTAGCATCACCGCACGCTGGGTCGAGCGTTTCGAGTCCCTGGCCGGACATGAGGCAGGCAGGATTCGCGTCGACAACGCCTTCCAGGACTCCTTCCCGCCCGAAGAGACGGTGGCGGATCTCCCCGATATCCTCGCTTGCGCTACTGGGGAGCCGATCCGCATCAAATTCTATAATCGCGAGGAGGAGAACGGCCCGGCCCTGTCGCTCAAGATCTTCCATGCCGGTGGTCAGCTCGCATTGTCGCGCCGTGTTCCACTTCTGGAAAACCTCGGTTTCAATGCCGTCAGCGAGCGGACCTTCGATATCGAGATACCAGCTGCCGAGGGTGCAGCCAGGTCCGTCGTTCTGCACGACATGAGGGTCGAAGCCGTCGGCGGCCCGACCATCGATCTCGAACGGTATGGCGCGGCCCTTGAAGAGGCTTTCGTCGCCGCCTTCAATGGCGCCATCGACAATGACAGGTTCAACCGGCTGATCCTGTCCGCGGGACTGGTGGCCCGCGAAGCCAATGTGCTGAGAGCCTACGCGCGCTATCTGCGCCAGGCGGGCATTGCCTATTCGCAGGACTATATCGCTGCGACGCTGGATGAGTATCCGGAGATCGCCGCGAACATGTTCCGTCTCTTCCACGACGCGCACGACGTCAAGCTCGCAGAGAAGGTGCGCGCCCAGAAGCTCGAGAGTCTGCGCACGGCGATCGAAAACGCGCTTTCCGACGTGCCGAGTCTCGACGACGACCGTATTCTGCGCCGCTATGTCAACGTGATCGACGCCACTTTGCGCACCAACTATTTCCAGCGCGATCCCGACGGGTCACCGAAGGCGATGCTTGCCTTCAAGCTCGATCCGAAGCTGGTCGACGGCTTGCCGGCACCACGGCCGTTCCGCGAAATCTTCGTTTATGGCGTCGAGGTTGAAGGCGTGCATCTGCGCTTCGGCAAGGTCGCGCGCGGCGGTTTGCGCTGGTCGGATCGCGCGGAAGACTACCGGACCGAGGTACTGGGCCTCGTGAAGGCGCAACAGGTCAAGAATGCCGTCATCGTTCCCGTCGGCGCCAAGGGTGGCTTCTATCCGAAGAAGCTTCCAACCGGTGGCAGCCGCGAAGAGGTTTTCAATGCCGGCCGCGAGGCCTACAAGACCTATATCCGCACGATGCTCTCGATCACCGACAACATCTCCGGCGCCGACATCGTACCGCCGAAGGATACAGTCAGGCTGGACGGGGACGATCCCTACTTCGTCGTGGCCGCCGACAAGGGCACCGCGACTTTCTCCGACACGGCCAATGCACTTGCACAGGAAGCGGGCTTCTGGCTGGACGATGCCTTCGCCTCCGGTGGCTCGGCGGGCTACGACCACAAGAAGATGGGAATCACGGCACGCGGCGCCTGGGAAACGGTGAAACGTCATTTCCGCGAGATGGATATCGACATCCAGACCACTCCCTTCACCGTGACGGGCGTCGGCGACATGTCAGGCGACGTCTTCGGCAACGGCATGCTGCTTTCGCCGAAAATCCGGCTCCTCGCCGCCTTCGACCATCGCGACATCTTCATCGATCCGGACCCGGACATGGGAAAGACGCTCGCCGAGCGTCAGCGGCTGTTCAACCTGCCGCGCTCAAGCTGGCAGGACTTCGACAGAAGCGTACTCTCGAAGGGAGCGATGATCATTTCCCGCGCCTCGAAGTCGGTGACGCTGACGCCGGAAGCAGCATTCGCCATCGGGATCGACAAGAGCGTCGCGACGCCCTTCGAGATCATGAGCGCGATCCTCCGGAGCCCTGTCGACCTGCTCTGGTTCGGTGGCATCGGCACCTATGTCAAATCAGCATCGGAAACCGATGCCGAAGTCGGCGACCGCGCCAACGATCCGATCCGCATCGCCGCGGACGAGGTGCGCGCCAGGGTGATCGGCGAGGGCGCCAATCTCGGCGTCACCCAGAAAGGGCGTATTGCCTATGGTCTGAAGGGCGGCCGCTGCAATTCCGACGCGATCGACAATTCGGCCGGCGTCAATACTTCTGACGTCGAGGTCAATATCAAGATCGCGCTGGCTGCCGCCATGCATGATGGACGGTTGACGCGAGCCAAACGCGACCAGCTGCTGCCATCGATGACCGAGGAGGTGGGGGAACTCGTACTGCGCAACAACTATCTGCAATCGCTGGCTATTTCGCTGACGGAGCGGAAAGGTACGGCAAACGGCCTCGAACTGGCCCGCCTCATGAATGTGCTCGAAGGCACCAAGCAACTGAACCGCAAGGTCGAAACCTTGCCCGACGGCGCTACGCTTGCCGAGCGCTATGCAGCAGGAAAAGCGCTGACCCGCGCGGAAATCGGCGTGCTGCTGTCATATGCCAAGATCGTGCTCTTCGATGCGGTGGTGGCGAGCCCGCTGCCCGACGATCCCTATTTCGAAGCAACGCTTGCCGAATATTTCCCGGCAAGGATGCGGAAGTCGAACGCGGCGGACATTGCAAGCCACCGGCTACGCCGCGAAATCATAGCGACCGTCCTCGCCAACGAGGCGATAAACCGTGGCGGCCCGACCTTCGTCGTCAATATGATGGATGCGACGGCGGCCGCCGCGCCCGACGTGGTGCGCGCATCGATCATCGCCCGTGACGGTTGCCAGCTCGCCCGGCTATGGACGGAGACCGACGCGCTTGACGGCAAGGTTTCCGGGCAGATGCAGAATCGCCTTTATGCAGAAATCGGTCATGTCTTTGCCGTGCTCACGCGCCTTCTGTTGAAGACCGCCATGGTAAAGGAGGACATGTCCAGCGTCGGCGGCACCATTCGGGCCATGCTCAAGGAACTCAGGCCGACGCTGGCCGGACGGCGTTCGCCGGAATACACCGCACGCCGGACGGAGTATGTGGACGCCGGCGTGCCGGAGAAGCTGGCGGACGAAATTGCCGGCCTCCCTGATTTTGCGCTGGTGCCGGAGATCATGCAGATCGTCGAGCGTACCGATGCGCCATTGATGCGGGCTGCCGAGGGCTATTTCGACGTGTCGCAGACCTTCCGCATCGAGCGCCTTCTCGCAGCAGGCAACAGGATCGTTACCTCCGACCACTACGAAAATCTGGCGCTCGCCCGCAGCATGGATCAGATCGCCACCTGCCGGCGTGACATCGTGATCGCAGCGATTGCCCATTACGGCAAGGAAAAGCGGCCGGTGGAGGCCTGGCACGCAGGTGACCGCGTCCGTATCGACCGTATCGTCGAAGAGCTGTCGGGCCTCGGCGACAGCGGGGAACCGAATCTTGCCCGCATCACCGTCGCCGCCGGCTTGCTGGCGGATCTTGCCCGCGATACCGCGGGTCACTGAATTCGGTGCGCGAGGTGGTCGAGGCATTGAGATGACCGGATGCCCTTCGGCGAGGCGTTGGAGCATGGATCGAAAATTTACAAATTTGGGCTTATGCCAGGGGTGACTGGACCTGTTTGATCGATCCATCATGCCGCATGAACACAACGCTACCCGCCGCCGTCATCTCGGCAAGACGAATCGGATTGCCGGTTGATCCATGGGCCGGGCACCACCCGTTCGGCGGCCCAGGACGAACCGGCTTTCGTCAACGGTGCAATCCCGCGGTCTCTGCGCGCCGATACCCCTCATGAAGGCGAGGCCTGTCGAACGTCATAGGCCTGCTTCATGAAGCCGAGAATTTCACCGTCACGCCGCGCTGCCGAAAATACGCCTGCATCAGCTTCCTGCCGGAACGGTTGTTCTGCACGAGCCTGTTCGGGTCGAAGACGGCCTCTTTCAAACCCGCGCGCGTCAACGCTGCCTTGAGAGTCGCGATATGTGCGTCGATGTCGGCGTTGTCCGCCTGCAGCGATTCATAGATCCGGTTTGTTGCATCTGCCACGGTCGGTTCGTTCACGAAGACACTCCTGTTGTTGTCGGCTGGCGCTTATCACTTTTTTGCCTCGACGTATTGCGGTGAAAAAAGTTCTCGTCAATGGGTGAAGGAGGATTGGAACCTCGCATCCGCTTTCGTCTCAAAGTCCGTCGTTCAGAATGCGCGAGCTGCGCCGAAAGCAGACGTTGCTTGCCATATTCAGGGCGCCGCCGTTCCGAGCGCTTCCGCTATTCGCGTTTATCGGTCGACGGCCTAATTCGATCCATCTGCCGGATGAATGGTCATCGGGCTCGGACAGAGTTTGTTCGAAGAAAGACAATGCATGAGGATCACTATTTGGAATTGGACGTGGGTGCCCGCGAAATGGCAAACGGGACGAATCTTGTATGGAACGCATTTGAGGAACTGTCATGAAAACACTCGTTCGCTTGGTGGCGATGATCGCTGTGGCGGTCATCGTTGCTATAGGTTTCCGTTGGCATCGCTATGTCACCAACATCGACAGCCCTTACGATGAAATCGGCATCACGCTCAACAGTTCCATGCCCGACCCGCTCAACAGTTGGGGCTGCGCTCAGCTCAAGACCACTTTTGTGAATTCCTTGCCACCGTACGGTTGCGCCGCGGGTGACGGAACTCAGTGGAAGTAACGCAATGTGGCCGCGCCGACGGCGCGGCCCATTGAATGGTGAAGCATCACGCTCCCAGGACGTCGAATTTTCAACAAGCTGCTGTGGGACGCGCTAGATTTCAAGATGACAATCTTGCATCGAAGCGAGCGAGGGCACAGCCAGAGGAACATCGCCCGTTTCAACCTCTTGAGGCGATTGATCTGCCCCTCGGTTTGCCCATTGAGTGCAACATAAGGTCGTGCTTCTCAGTTCGCTTCTAGGCCACGAAGACGGCGGCCGGCACCAGCCATCGGAAGCAGCAGACGTGCCGCCCCTGAACCTTTGTCGGGCTGCAGGCGGCAGACCAATACGCAGACCAAATTTTGCATTGCGAAGAAGAATGTTGTGTTGCGGGAGCCTATTCAGGAACGACATACTCAAAAGGCGTTCGAAATGTCATACTTTTGAAATGTCATTCTACCGCCCTCTGTTGTTTGGTTGACAAACACAGCGGCTAGTGTATTTCTATCCCTGTTAGCCGAGAGGCTTGGCCCGAGATGAAGAGGAGCGTGTCTTGACTGTTTTCACACGAACTTTGTCTCTCGTCCGCAAAATGCATGGTTGTCGCGATCGAATGTGACGCGTTCCGTCCTCTCGATCCCACCCATTTGCATTTTGATCGGAGACTCCCTGATGAAGCAGGTCGTCGAATACGCAGGCATTCCAGTTGGCGTCCTCATACCAGCCGACAACCATCTGGCTTTTTTAGCCGTCAAATTTGATGTCATCGACCTCGATGGCAAGCGCTTTTCATCCGTCGCGGAAGCGCGCGAAGCTGTCAGAGAGCACGTGGCAAAGCGAGAGCCACTCGCCGCCTGACCGGACGGTGATAATGTAATGCTCCCCGACGAAGTGCCGTCGCCATTGAGCTTGGCCGTCTGGGCCAGCACGAACATCTGGTCGTCGCAGGAACTGAGTTTCGGCGTCTGCAACGGGTCGAGCGCGTCGTTGACCGAGAGTTCATGGAGATTGAACGCCGCCTTGAGAAATGCCATCTCGGCTTCCGTCGGCTCATGGAGCCCAATCCATATGAATATAGCTCTTCTCGATTTCCCGATCTTCCATGGTCTATCTCCCGTGGCTGCATTTGCCGCCCCATGGAAGAGCAGGGTGCTGAAAGGCGGATGATGGTCCGGTGACAGGAAAAATAAAGTAAGCCAATAAGTTGGAATGAGGGCGAACACGGAAAAGCGGCGGTATGCTGCGCCGGCATACCGCCTCTGCGACAGGTGGTCGATCAATTCGGATCGTCGCGATGAATGTCGTGGACGGCCATTCCGACAGACTCCGGCGGCTTCTCCAGCCATCCGCCATGCTTCAGCGTCCTGCGTGTATCCTGATAGCCCGAATCCCGGTGCTCGCGCATCGAGAGCACGGAACCATAATGCAGTCTTGGTCAGATCGGCACTGCCGTGCTTGGCAGCCATGTAGGCCGACTTGTAGGGCGAGGCGATCAGCGCATGGGCGGCGGCGATGTTGATAACGCGGCCCCAGCCGCGCTGCTTCATCACGGGCAGAGCAGCCTTGATCGCGTGAAACGACGCCAGAAGATTGACGCTGAAGATCGCTCCACACCTAGCTGCGACACGCTTTTCGAGCCGTCAAAGGTACTTGCGGAAGGCGCCGGAAGCGTCCTCCACTACCGCTCCAGCATCGACTTGCCGAAATAGCTGGTGATCGGCCGCACCAGATAGTCGAACGGCGTGCGCTCGGTGGTCTGGATGAAGGCATCCACCGGCATGCCGGGAATGATCTCCGCCTTGTTGCCGAGAAACTTTTCCTCGCCGGGATTGATCGTCAGCGACACTGTATAATGGCTTTGGCCGGTGCGCTCGTCGGTGATGACATCGGCCGAGACGCGTCGCACCGTACCCTGCAGGTCGGGTGTGTGCCGGCGATCGAAGGCATTGAAGCGGATGACTGCCTTCTGGCCAACATGAATCTGGTCGATCTGCGCCGGCGGAACCTGCACCGATATCACAAGCTTGACCTCGTTGGGCACGATTTCCAGGATCGGTTCGGCCGCCCGCACCACCTGCCGCAGCGCATGCACCGTCATGTTGAACACCCTGCCGGACATCGGCGCCTTCACGTCGATGCGGGACAACGTTTCAAGAATGGAGTTGCGGCGTTCGCGCAGTTCCGCGATCTTGCCTTCGGCGTCCCCTAGTTCCTTGATCGCCTCCTCGCGCATCTGTGAGCTGACATTGATGATGGCGAGTTCGACTTCGGCAATCCGCGCCTTGCTTTCGGCGATTGATGCTTCCGCTTCCTCGATATTGCCGACCGCCTGGGCCCGGTCGCGCTCCAGTGCGGTGACCCGGGCGCGTTGCGTCAGGCCGCGGCGAAGCAGGTCGCGCTGGCCCTTGAGATCGCCATCGATCAGCGAGATCTGGTTGTTGAGCCCTTCGATGCGGGAGTTGAGCCCATCGATCTGCCTGTTGGTCTGGATCTGGCGCTCCTTGAGCTGGTTCATCTGCTGGTCGCGGGTCAGTCGGCGCGCCTTGAGCAGTTCCGACTGGCTGCGAATGATGGAGGCCTCGGTGGCGCTCGCCTTGGCGCGTTCGACAAGCTCGGGATCGAAGACGGGCTCCGGCAGGTCGTCCTGCTCCGCGAGCAGCCTGCCGCGCGTGCCCAGCAGCGGGAAGAGCTGGCTCTCGACCACCTTGAGTTCGGCACGATCGAAAGTGTCGTCGAAGACCAGCAACGTTTCGCCACGCTTCACCTGCTGGCCTTCCCTGGCAAGGATCTTGCCCACCACGCCGCCGGTCGCGTGCTGCACGACCTGACGCTTCGTCTCGACCTCGACGACCCCGATGCCGACGACGGCGCCAGCGATGCTGGTGAAGACCGACCACGCGCCGAAGCCGAAGACCAGCACGAACACGGTCAAGAAGCCGGATATCACGTACCGGCGCATGCTCCAGGCATCTTTTGGCTTGGTTTCGGCAGTCAATTCTTCGTTCCGTCCTCGGGCTTGGAATCATCCAGCTTGCCGTCGGCGGCGGTGCTGTCGCCTTCGGTCGTGTCCTTGCCGGCATCATCCTCGATAACAGGCGCATCGCCGCCTGCATTCGGATCGCCCTGCGGGCTATCCGGCTTCTTCGGGCCGCTTATGCCGGGAATGCGCCCCATGCCGCCGGTCAGAAGACCGGTGCCCAGCAGTCCGGGAAGGGCGGTCGGTGGTCCCGCAATGGCCTTGGTGCCGCCGCCGGGCCCGCCCGGACTGGGCGGTGGCGTCAGATGCGCGCCGGCAGCGGGCGATTGTGGTCCCTGGCCTCCCGGCGCCACTTGCTGGAAGTTCTTCAGGTGCTGCTTGAGCACCTCGTCGCGCGGGCCGAAGGCCACGCGGTTGCCGCCTTCGAGAATGAGGATCAGGTCGCATTCCTCGATCGCGGCGGGCCGATGCGCCATGATGACGACCGAACGGCCTTCCTTCTTGGCGTTGCGGATGGCGATGTTGAGCGCCATCGAGCCTTCCGCGTCGAGATTGGCGTTGGGTTCGTCGAGCACCAGCAGCACCGGTTCGCCATATAGAGCGCGGGCAAGGCCGATACGCTGCTTCTGTCCGCCGGAGAGCCGTTGGCCCTGTGCGGGCAGGCGCGTGTCATAGCCGTTCGGCAGGCGCAGCACGAGATCGTGCGCGGCTGCCTTCTGGGCGGCCGCGACGACGCGCTCGGAATCCGGTTCGAGGGCCAGGCGGGAGATGTTTTCGGCAATCGTGCCCTCGAAGAGCGCGACTTCCTGCGGCAGGTAGCCGACATAATTGGCCAGGTCGTCGACGCCATATTGCTCGATCGAGGCCCCATCCAGCCGCACGCGTCCGGCCTGGATCGGCCAGACGCCCGTGAGCACCTTGGCCAACGTGGATTTTCCGGAACCGGATTGGCCGATGACGCCCAGCGCCTGGCCGGGCTTGAGCTCGAAGGACAGGTTTCGGAGCGTCGGCACGCGTTCGCCGGGCGGCACGACCGAGATATTCTGCACGTCGAGGATCGCGCGTGGCTTTGGCAGCGTCGTGCGGGCCGGTTCAGGCGGCACGCGCAGCAGAACTTCGGAGAGGCTCTTCCAGCCCTGCATGGCGCGCTGGATGATCGACCACTGGGCGATCATCGTTTCGATCGGCGACAGTGCGCGGCCGATAATGATCGAGCTCGCCAGCATCGCGCCCGAGGTGATGTGGCCTTGGATCGCGAGCCAGGCGCCGACGCCGAGGATCGCCGATTGCAGGAAGATGCGGAAGGTGCGCGAGGTGGTCGAGTAGAAGCCGTTGTTGTCGCTATAATGGATGTTGCTGAGCAGCATGCCCTCGCGCAGCGACTGCCAGCGTTCGGCGGTCGAGCCGCGCATGCCGAGCGCGCGCACCGTGTCGGACTCGCGCTGTAGCGTGGCGGTCATTTCCTCCGACAGGCGGGCAGCGTTCAGCGCTTTTTCCTGGTCTTCCTTGGTGCCATTCTGGTTGAGCCAGGTGAGCGCAATGAGAATGAGGCCACCGATGACCGCCACGACCCCCATCAACGGATGGAATATGAAAATGATGACCACGAAGACCGGCGTCCAGGGAATGTCGAACACCGAGAAGACCGCCGGAGAAGACAGTGCGCGCTGCACGGAATCGAGATCGCGCAGCGCCGTCGTGGTATTGATCCCCTGCGAGGCCAGCATGGTGCGGTCGATCACGATGCGGAAGACGCGCATCTCCAATTTCGCCTGGAAGCGCGCACCGATTCGCGCCGCGATGCGCGCGCGCATGTGGTCGAGAACACCCATGATGGCATAGAGCGCCACCAGCAATACCGTGAGCACCACGAGCGTCGGCTCGGAACGGCTGGAGAGCACGCGGTCATAGACCTGCAAGCTGTAGATCGAGCCAGTCAAGACCAACATGTTGACGAAGAAAGAGAAAATGCCGATGGCAAAGAACGCGGCGCGGCTCTCGTTCAAGACCGCACGCAATTCCTCCACGCCGTTTTTTTTTGGGGCCGCCGCCAATCCAGCCTCTTCACATCAAATTCTGTTCATGAACCTCAGACGTGCCAGGCATAAAAGCCAAGCTGCTGGCGGCGGAAATTTCGCCACAACCGTTCAGGGTTTTGCGGCATTAACGCTGATTGTTATCATTAATCAATAGCAAAACAGTCGCACCCGCCTGCTAAAATTGGTTCAGCCCGCGCCGTGTCGAAATTGCGAAACAAATCACCGCGATCAGCGGCCTTGACTCGCGATATTGTGCGGAACAAATATGGAACATGACAAAACGCACCGGCAGCGCCGATCTTCCGCTTCATGGCGGTCGCGTCCCGAAATGGCTCGGCGACCGCATGACGCGTCTCGGCGCGCTCATCACAGAGGCGATCGTCCAGCAATATGGCAGGGATGAATTCCTCGCCAGGCTGGCCCATCCCTTCTGGTTCCAGTCGTTTGGCGCCGTCATGGGTATGGACTGGCACTCCTCGGGCATCACCACCAGTGTGCTCGGTGCGCTGAAACGCGGATTGCCGCCGCTGTCGCGTGAACTGGGCCTGCATGTCTGCGGCGGGCGCGGTGCGCAATCGCGCAAGACGCCGCAGGAACTGCTCGCGATCGGCGACAGGACCGGCATCGACGGCGCCGCGCTGGCGCGAACGAGCCGGCTCGTCGCCAAGGTCGACAGTGCGGCGTTGCAGGATGGTTTCGATCTCTACCTGCATGGCTTCATCGTCGCCGACGATGGCAAATGGGTCGTCGTCCAGCAGGGCATGAACGAGGAGACGCGCCTGGCGCGCCGCTATCACTGGCTGTCCCAGGGCTTGACCAGCTTCGTCGACTCGCCACATGCGGCGATCGACGGCAGGGCGACGGGCCAGATCATCAATCTCGCTGATATCAGGGCGGGAAACTCACGCGTCGCCCAGCTCGATCTTCTTGAAACGCTCGGGCCTGACCGCATCGTCCAGGAAGTCGCAGCGATCGAGGGTCGTGTCGCAGCTCCGCCGGCGCAGGCAATGCTGCCGCATCTCGTCATGCCGGCTCATCACGATGTCCGCCAGGAAGATGTCAACATGCGCCGCCTTCACGGCAATATCGCTGCCGCGGCCGAGCAGGGACCGCGGGATTTCGAGGACCTGCTGCTGGTATCAGGCGTCGGCGCACGCACCGTCAAGGCGCTCGCCATGGTCGCCGAAGTCGTCCATGGCGCGCCGTGCCGCTTCGCCGACCCCGCGCGGTTCTCGCTCGCGCATGGCGGCAAGGACCGACATCCGTTCCCGGTGCCGCTCAAGGTGTATGACGAGACGATCAATGTGATGAAGTCGGCGGTCCGCAAGGGCCGGCTCGGCCGCGACGAGGAATTGCAGGCGCTCAAACGCCTCGACGACCAGTCGCGGCAGTTGGAGCGCTATGTCACCGGCCCCGATCTCAAGGAGATTGTCGCGGGCGAGTTCGAGCATTCGGCTGAATTCGGAGGCAGAAGCGTGTTCGGCTGGGAACCCGACTGGAGTGCCGGGGACGCTGGAGGTACCGAACGGTAAGGCGATACGCTCCTGGTTGCCTGCGGAAGGGACGAAGCGAGCCGGTATGGCTCGCTTCGTTTGGGCATTATTCGATAACCTGCACAATGGCGTTGTTGTCCCGCCTCACGATCACGCGGCGGTCGTTGATCACAGTGTAAGCGTAGGCGTCGTCCTCGGGGACAGGCTCGAGCTCGACCTCGCGCGGCAGCGTCCGGCCGACGACGACCGCATCGCGGTCTTCGACAACATATTTGCGGGTGACCGGACGTTCTTCGACATAGGTCACCACCTTCTCTGGCGGCGGATCGAGTGATGCGCCGGCCACAAAGCCAAGCGCGCCGCCGATTACCGCGCCGGCAGGTCCGCCGACGATCGCACCGGTCACGGCACCGCCTGCACCGGTGGTAATGGCTGCGTCATCATCGGCGTAAGCCGGAATTGCAAGACCCGTAAGAGCCACGCAGGTGGCTAGGATGATTGTCTTTCTCATCTCGAAGCTCCTTTCGTTTCGATTGTTGAGACGCCAGACCAACCCCGCCCGCCAGGGATGGTTCCTACAACCGTCGTTAAAATCGAAACATTGCGTGAGCGCCATCGCGAATCGAACGGAGGTTGATGCCCGGTTCCGGAACCGTCACGGGCAAGGCAAGGGCATCGCAGACTCCCTTTGACAAAGCTCAATTTCCATCGGATTGTCACGACCAAACGTTGTGTCTTGCTTCTCCACTCGGACGCGATCCTGCGCCGAAAAACAGATCGTAAGGGGGTTTTCGATGCTTGTTGTTCTCTCTTTTCTTATCGGCATCGTCGCAGGCCTGAGGGCGATGACGGCGCCGGCGGCGGTCAGCTGGGCGGCCTATCTCGGCTGGATCGACCTCTCCCAGAGCTGGCTGGCCTTTCTCGGCTATAGCTGGACGCCGTGGATATTCACGCTTCTTGCGATCGCCGAACTGATCAACGACCAGCTTCCCAACACGCCCAGCCGCAAGGTGCCGCCGCAATTCGCGGCCCGCGTCGTCATGGGCGCTCTCTCGGGCGCCGCCCTCGGCGTCTCAGGCGGCATGCTGGTGGTCGGGCTGATCGCCGGCGTGATCGGCGCGGTCGCCGGCACCTATGGCGGTGCTGCGGTTCGCAGCCGGCTTGCCGCGTCCTTCGGCCGCGATCTGCCCGCCGCCTTGATCGAGGATGCCGTCGCCGTCGTCGGCGCGTTCCTGATCGTCTGGAGCCTGGCATGAAAAGCTTCGACGCTATCATCATCGGCGCCGGCCAGGCAGGCGCCCCGCTCGCGGGCCGGCTCGCCTCCGAAGGCAGGACGGTCGCGCTGGTCGAGCGCAAGTTCCTCGGCGGCACCTGCGTCAATGCCGGCTGCAAGCCGACCAAGACGCTGGTCGCCTCGGCGCGCGCCGGCCACATCGCCTATCGCGCCGCCGATTTCGGCGTCATCCTTGATACGCCCCCACGCATCGACATGGGCAAGGTGAAGGCGCGGGCGCAAAAAGTCATCATGGATTCGCGCCAGGGCATCGAGGACTGGCTCGGCGGCATTCCAGGCCTGACGATCTACCGGACTGCGGCAAAGTTCGCATCCGCCAACATAATCGTGGTCGATGGCGAGGAGATCACGGCGCCGCAGATTTTCGTCAATGTCGGCGGCCGGCCAACGCGCCCGGACCTGCCTGGTATCGATGAGATCGACTACATGACCAGCACCGACATAATTGAAGTCGATTTCGTGCCAAGGCATCTCGTCGTCGTCGGCGGCAGCTATATCGGGCTGGAATTCGCCCAGATGTATCGCCGCTTCGGCGCGCAAGTCACCATCGTCGAGCGCAAGCCCACGCTTCTGCCGCGCGAGGACGAGGTGATCTCCAACGCGATCGGCAAGATCATGGAGGAGGAGGGGATCGCGCTCCGCACCAATGCCAGCTGCATCGCCTTCTCCCGGCATCCGGACGGCGTCGCCGTCCGCGTCGATTGCAATTCTGGCGCACCCGAAGTCATCGGCAGCCACGTCCTGCTCGCCATGGGTCGCACGCCGAATACCGACGATCTCGGCCTCGATGCGGCGGGCGTCAGCGTTGACGGCCACGGCTTCATCACGGTCGACGACCAGCTTCGCACCAATGTCAAAGGCATCTGGGCGCTTGGCGATTGCAACGGCCGCGGCGCCTTCACCCACACATCCTACAACGATTTCGAGATCCTCGCCGCGAACCTGCTGGATGGCGACGACCGCAAGGTGTCAAGCCGTATCCCGGCCTACGCGCTCTATATCGATCCGCCGCTCGGCCGCGTCGGCATGACCGAACGCGAAGCGCGCAAGTCAGGAAGGAAAATTCTCGTGTCCGACCGGCCGATGGACCGCGTCGGCCGCGCCGTCGAGCGTGATGAGACCAAGGGCCTGATGACCATCGTCGCGGATGCCGAAACCCACGAGATCCTCGGCGCCGCCATTCTCGGCATCGAGGGCGATGAGGCAATCCACGGTATTCTCGACGTCATGAACGGCAGGAACGATTACCGCACCTTCAAATGGGCGGTGCCGATCCATCCGACCGTGTCGGAGCTGATCCCGACGCTGATCGGGGATTTGAAGCCTGCCGTCAAATAGCGGTAAGGCAGCGACGCACATTTGATAATGGCGATCTCGCGGCGAGGCTCTCGTCGCCCGTCGCGACAGGGGCAAATTGAATGTCGACGATCTTTTCCAGAACCCGCGACCATTCATGGGTCGTGGTCACCATGACGCCTCTGCTGGCTGCCGCCACTGCAATGCCTGTGCACGCGCATGTGAAATGGTTCGCGCCCTATATCGTCGGCGCGCCGCCGCGGCCCATCGGCACCGTGCTTGCCAATCCCTGGTTCTGGACCGGGCTCATATTGGTCATCGTCTTTTTCGTACTCACAAGGCTGGTCGAGGCCAGCCGCGTCGGCGAACGTGCCCTTGACGGATTGGACAGAGTGACGACGCCGCTGTGGAACCGCGTTGACGACTATGTCCGCGTCACCATCGGCGCCTTCTTCGTCGCGATCTTCGCGGTCGGCGGGGTCTACCTGACGCCCGACCTCAAGACACCTGCCGAGTGGGTCTCATGGTTGCAATTGGTCATCGCTGCTATGATTTTTTCGCGCCGAACGATGCCGATCGCCGGACTTGGCATCATCGGGCTCTGGTTGCTGGCGGTGCGCGACTACGACCTTTTCCATCTGTTCGATTACCTCGCCCTCGGCCTCGGCGTTGCCGGCTATCTCATCCTCGAACCTTCGAAGAACGAGAGCTTGCGCGCGCATCGCTTCGAAGCCCTGCGCTGGGGGTTGGCGATCGCGTTGATGTGGTCAAGTCTGGAAAAATTCGCGTTTCCGGATTGGTTCTATCCGCTGGTGATCGACAAGCCGTTCCTGACATTCGGCCTGCCTCGTGACATCTTCATTCCGATGGCGGGTGTGGCCGAATTCACCATGGGCTTCGGTCTTCTATGGACGCCCTTGATCCGGCGCCTCTCGGCCGTGGCGCTGCTGGTGATCTTCACCGCCGCCGTCTGGCCGTTCGGCCGCACCGACCTCATCGGCCACGGCCTGATCATGGCGATCCTAGTGGCTGTGGCTTGCGATCACAGCCGCAGTTCGGCATTTCTGCCGAGCCTGAAAGCGCGAATACCAGCGATTCCCGCCAGCCTTGCGGTGGCGCTCGTGATCTTCACGGGTGCATATTGGGGCCTGCATCGCACTTTCTACGGCGCGGAAGGTTTCACTGGCCCGGCGATCGAGGAAAAGGCAACGCATTCCCACAATCCGGAATACCCGCATGGCCCGACCTCGGATACGAGCATCGGCGCCCCGACCAGGGACGAATAGCCTTCCACCGCGCCGCCTCGACAGGCGGTGCGACGGATCAAAGCGAATAGCCGAATTTCCCTATCTCCCAGGCATTCAGCGTCTCGATCTGGTTGTTGACCTCGGGATGTCCGGCGAAGATTTCCTGCGTGGTGATCGTCTTCTTGCGCGTCTCGCTCTTGGCGTTGATGCCCTTGAAGGTTTCCCACAGTCCGGCGATGCCGGGAATCTCGGATTCGAGCTTGAGCATGTCTTCCTCGAAATGCTCGTAGCGCAGGAAGGTGTCGACGATCTCGGTGCCGTCGATCCGATAGTTCGGATAGTTGATTTCAAGCAGTTGCGGGTTCTTGTTGAAATAGGTCGTGAAGTTCTTGAGCTTAGGCTTCCTGTCCTTCTTGGTGTTCTTCCAGAAGAAGATCGAGACCGCCCGGTCCCAAGGATTGCGCACCAGCGAGATCTTGCGGTAGTCGCGCCACACATTGGCGGGTAGGCGGCTCCTGGCGCGTTTGGCCGGAATGTGATTGTAGAATTTCAGCGGCAGGTCGCGTTTGAACATCGTGGCCGGCTTGTCCTTCGAGAACAGGTCCACCAGCTTGAAATTGAAGTTGCGCGGTCCAATGAAGCCGAGATTTTGCCGGATCGCCTCGTCGTCGCGGGAGATCGGCGTGATGATGTCTCCCTCCGATAGGAATTTCGACAGCGCGATTTCGAACGACGTGCCCGCGACTTTCCGCGGCTTGATGAAAATGAATTTGTGCTTGTGGGAAACGATCATTAGGGCTTTCTTCGAAACGCGGATCCTGCCGGTCTTGCCGGGCCGGCGCTATTTGAGCCCAAAAGCATCGGATTTCAAGGGGAGGGTGCAATCTCGCAGACATCGCTCGGCCGAGAAGAGCGGCGCGATGTGCGCGGCGAGTTCAGGCTGAATTGAGCCGACGCGCAGTTCGGATTCCGCCGCCGCGTCGCGGATTCGAACGATCGGGCCCACTTCCTGTCGTGTTTCGCGAGTGCTTCTTGTGCTCCCGCAACGTCTGCGCTAATTGCGGATACGGAGGCGCCCGACCGCATGAAAAATCTATTGCTGATATCGATCGAGGATCAAAACGATTGGGCGGAGCCCTTTGGCGGACATCCGCAAGCGCACACGCCGAACATGATGCGGCTTGCCCGGCGAGGCACGGTATTTGGCCAGGCATACGCTGCCGCCCCTGCCTGCTCGCCTGCTCGGACGGCTGCGCTCTTCTCGAAATGGCCCTGGGAGACGGGCATCTATACCAACCGGCACGAATGGCATCATCATTTCGAAAAGGGTGGGCACAAGTCACTGATCGGACGTCTCCGCGATGCCGGCATGACGACCATCGGCTCCGGCAAGATCTTCCACGACACCTTTATCGAGGGAATCGATCTCGCGGACTGGGACGACTTCTTCCTGGCCCATCACGTCGAGCACGCGCCTAAATCGAAGGCTTGCAAGGCGGGCGGGTTCTGGCCCCGGGCCGACTTTGGAATCGATGACTCCGGTATCCCCTCGTTCGACGACCGGAATCTCGACTGGATGTTGCAGAAGATCCAGCCCGGCATGACCAACACGGCATGGGCGTTCGGCACTTTCAGACCGCACTTGCCTTTCATCGTGCCAAAGGAGTTCTTCGACATCTTTCCGGATGAAGTCCAGAATCCGCCCGGCCTCGGCATGGATGAGTTCGATCCCCACAATATCTCCACGCAGCGCGATCTTCGCAAGGGCGGGAAGCTGTTCGCCAAGAGCGTCTCCAAATCGGGCCGGGTGCTCAACCGGTTCGGGGAGTACAACTTCTTTGTGAAGAGTTATCTCGCGGCCATCGCCTACGCCGACTCCATCCTCGGCAAGCTGCTCGACCGAATGGAAGAGTGCGGCCTGTGGGACGAGACGCTCATCGTGCTTTGGACCGATCACGGCTGGCAGCTTGGCGAGAAACTGTGCTTCCGGAAATTCACGCTCTGGGAACGCGCTCTGCATGTCCCTTTCATCTTCTCGGGCGCCGACATTCCCACGGCGCGCATCGAAGTGCCAGTCTCGACGGTGGATATGGCCCCGACAATTCTCTCGCTTCTTGGCCTGCCGGAAGAGAAGGATTTCTCCGGCCAAGACCTCGCGCCAACGATCCGGAGCGGCAAGCCACCGGCGCGTGACCATGCGCCGTCTTACTGGGTGGCCGCAGTCAAGGGGGAGGAGGATACGACCGGCATCAGCATCCGCTCCGAACGCTACCGCTACATCGAGTACTGGAATGGCAATCGTGAGCTTTACGACCACGCCGACGATCCATGGGAGTATAGGAACCTGGCATTGCCCAAGCGCTCTGATGAGGTGACGGAAGGTATAATGGCAGAACTCGGCGCGCCCCTCGAACTGATCAAAAGGAATGCCAGGCCCGCGAAGCCCACCGGGATCGACCGGGAGACTGTTGACGACGACTAAGTTGTCTCGACAGGTTCCTATCATCGATCGTAGGTAGAATACCCGGATTTTTCG
>Ga0307515_10006034_pt1 | contig 24371 bp, 24 predicted proteins | sample 17_EM_MG_FD_194513 | JGI IMG/M metagenome (GOLD analysis project Ga0307515, IMG submission 194513) | Populus trichocarpa ectomycorrhiza microbial communities from riparian zone in the Pacific Northwest, United States - 17_EM | ecosystem: Host-associated > Plants > Roots > Unclassified | place... | reverse complement strand
ATGCAATTTGGGTGGTAGTGGATAGGCTTTCGAAAATGCGTCACTTTATTCCCTGCCATACAACAGTAGATGCTGTAGGGCTAGCTAAGTTATTTCTTCGAGAGGTCGTACGCCTCCATGGCTTACCAAAGACTATTGTTTCGGACCGAGGGCCTCAGTTCGCTTCGACGTTCTGGGGACAGATATGCAACCGGTTATGAATAGATCGACGAATGTCTACAGCATTTCACCCCCAGACAGACAGCCAGACAGAACGAATGAATGCAGGGATGGAACAGTACATCCGTGTGTTCGTTAATCATCAGCAGGATGATTGGGTGCAGTGGTTACCCCTTGCTGAGTTTGCTGCTAATAATGGAGTATCTGAATCAACAAAGTGTACCCCATTCTTTGCAGTTCAGGGTGTGGACCCAGGAATGTCGTTTGTCGGAGAACCTACACAGGAACGGGATCAACGACGTTGTGAGGCAGATCAGGTCCAAGCAACGATGCAACAAGTTCATGAACATTTACGGGTTGAAATGAGGCGCAGTCAAGCGGTACAGGAAGAGGGCGCAAATCGAGGACGTGTTCCCGCACCTAATATTCAAGTTGGATCTAAGGTGTGGCTGGATGCACGTAATGTACGAACTACCCGCCCTACTTGAAAGCTGGATTGGAAACGCTTGGGACCTTTTCGGGTACGAAAGCAAGTTTCCCCGTATGCTTATGAGCTGCAGTTACCGCCGTCAATTCGGATCCATCGGGTTCAACCTGTTTCGCTTTTAGACCCCGTTGTTGAGGATCCGTTGAAAGGACAGGTGGTACTTCCTCCACCTCCTGTTGAGGTTGATGGCGAGGAAGAGTATCAAGTATCGAGAGTTGAGGATAGCCGAGTGTATCGAAGTCAATTACAGTATCTTATCTGATGGACGGGTTATGACTCCCTTACTTGGGAACCAGCAAAGTTCGTTGATGGGTTACAGGCTGTGGATGAGTTTCATAAGCGGTATCCAGGGAAACCAGGACCATTGGAAAATGATCTCGGAGGACCTCGAACCTAAGGGGGGGATACTGTCACGGCGCAGGAAGGTACGGAGATATTTGGAAATAATAGTAGAAAGATACAGAGGGTGTGGAAGGAATTGTGTTACGGAAAGGCGGAGACGTTGAAAGATGCGGAGGAAGCGGCGGGATGGTGGCGGTATAATTTAGTTAGATAAGGAAGTGGTTTGAGGTGTTGCGACGTCAGGAGAGATGGCGTGGTTGTTATGATAAGGAATAGAGGAGTGGTGTGTAAGATCATGGGATAAGATTCGGATGGTACATCGGAGCATGAGGAATGGTTCGAGGGTGGCAGAAGAAATGTATATAAAGAGAGTGTTGATGGTGTTGGAGGATTTCCTTTTCTTCTCTCTTTACTCGTTCTCTTGTATAGCAAGCAATAGTACGATTCTGAAAAAACATTCCGACTGTTGTCCCTCAATACGCACTTCGAGTTCAGTCCTGCAACATCCATATCACCTGCACACGACCCCGCCCGTTCCACATCTTGGGTAATCTGAGTGGAGATCAGTTGCAGACAGCCATGAATGGGGTATTGGCCGCCTTTATAGGCCAAAGAGGAAGCGACATGCTCCCTGCCCCATCCTGAAAATGAGTGCCAACTGAGTGTTAATGATTTTTGGTCTCGCAACTTGCGTAATCTAAGTGGTAGTGATAGCAATGGGTCCGGGTAACCCACCAACGGTCCGGGTTTTGACTGCGGTTCGGTTTGGTTTGGTTCTAGCACCGGACAAAAACCCGAACCGCATATGTCTTGGCGGTTCGGTACCCAGCCCGGACATAGACCAGCAGGTATTTGGCCAGGTTGGAACCGAACCGCGGTTCCAAATTTTCGGTTCCTACAGGTTTGGCTCCAATTAAGTATGTGAGTTCTGATTGTACTGCAACATGATCAGTACGTAGATTATGCAGAATCATGAGCTCTTTCACCTCCAGCATTCACATTTGCGATTGGACTGATATTCGTTGAGTAGCTGTGAAAAAGGGGCTCATTGTAAGTGAATTTTGCGGGTTTCCGATCGCGACTCCATGAATAGTGGCCGGATCGCATATCTGAAACCAGGAGGTGAAAGAGCTCGTAAAACTGCACAATCTATGTACTGATCATGTCACAATACGATCAGAACTCATATACTTATTTGGAGCCAAAGTTGTGAGGTGGAAATGCCGGGTGTTTAGTGGTAAAAGTGGCCCAATTGCAACAGTCTGGGTTTTCGTGTGGTACAAACCTTTGCAAGGGTTCGGTTCCGGTCCCAACCATAACCCAGAACCATTCCTGCGGGTTGGAACCGTTGCTAACACTACTAAGTGGCGCTTGATCACAGACCTCACTTGAGGAGGAGTTGGCAGCCTCTCTCGGCAAATGAGCAAGAGACATTCCCGTGACAGCCTCCCAGACAGTGACATCTTATTTCATTTACAGTTGCTGCAAGTCAGAGTTTATGAGTGTTTTAGGCTACGAAAATGGTGAAAACTTTGTACAGAGACAATAACAGCTTCATCGTGCTGTGATTACCCATAATGAAAGGCCAAAAATCATTGATGCTCAGTTGACATTGATTTTCACGATGGGGCAGGGAGCGTGTCACTTCCTCTGTTGGGTATAAAGGTGGCTGATACCCCATTGATGACTTTCTGCCACCAATCGCCGCTCAGATTACCCAAGATGCAAGACCAAAATCGTTGACACTCTGTTGACACATATTTTAGGAATGGTGCAGGGAGCGTGTCGGTCTATCTTTGGCCTATACAGGGGGCCCAGACCTCATCATGAATGGCCGCACCCAATCGCTACTCAGAGTACCCAAGATATAAGACATACAATCATTGACAATCCGTTGAAACTCATCGTGCCATGGGCGTATCTGCAATAGGCTATCATTTCATCTGGCATAGCATAGCATTGATGGTGTTTTAGCAGTCTTTCTATAGTGTTCATGTACTGTCTCCGTCGTCACTACATTGTTCATTCATCAGCAAAAAACATTTCCATCCAGGCGGAATGGCTCTGTCTGTGTGGATGCGCTCTGTCAGAGCCGTCAGAGACACCCCGGAGGCGGGTTACTCAGCACCCGGCATCAATACCAGGTGTCGCTTTGCATATCGCCCTCTGATCGCCGTTTCCCCATTTCTTCTCGCTCTGTCAGTCTCCAATTTCAAAACCACACTCTGGCGTTGTTGCCAAGTGTGACCAGACGTCGGAATGGGTTCATTGGGTACACACTCGCATTGTGATTGCAATGCAATGGGTGACTCTGCGAAAATGTCACCTAGTATTACTTCTACATTAAGCTCGAACAGCGTAGAAAGAAGGTGAGAAGATATGCTACTACCCGGCCGTGAGGATCCATAGAAAGAGCGAGTGAGACCGCTAGTTGTGAAAGATAGAGTGTGTATTTTTGTTGTATGACTAAATGAGATGAAAATGAGATGCTGTCTATCTACCCCGGGGTCTCCTGGATATATACTCCGCGTCGCTCATTCCACCTCCGTGACTCCTGTAACTCCCTATACCCACCGTCGCTCCTTAACCGTATACTTGGAGGCCCTCATTGATCGAGTTTGGAGATGTACTTAGAACCAGCATTGGATCTGACAAATACAGAAAACAACTCAGAAATGAAGAGAGAGGAGGTGGACACAAAATCACACAAAATGGCCAAGGTGCATGATATTTAGAACAGGTGGCAGGGAAGCCAAAATGTACTTGCTACACAGAATGAATCTTGCACTCAAAACTAGCAGATGACAGCCACAGGATACATTCCGGACAGAGAAGAGTTTGTCAAAGCATCCTGGTCACTCTTCCAACATCAAGGAGTGGCTGCATTTAAATTGTTGGAATGATCACCTTTGCCAACTGCTTTGTCTGCAAAGGACCTCCCTGGATGACAAACTCAAGTATAGAATGTCCGCTGGATGAAAAGAATCGACGGTCATCAAATCGAAAGTGATGAGGTTATCGCACCCAGAAGCATTACGGACACCGGCCATTGGCAAACAGGAATGGCCATTTGCATTATGCCAACGACAGCGAAAAAGATAAGGTGGCAGATGTTCAATCTGATATAGAGCTGGTCAATGGCATGGAGGATCAGGAAAACCCCGAGCAGTGGGATGTGAGTTCTGGACCAAACGTTCCCACATTGAATTGGCCAACATGGAAGTAAGAGAGAAAGGATGAAAACGCATTGGTGATGGTCAATGCAATAGAAATGAGGAGGAATAAGGCAATTAAGAAACAGTAGGAGATAATGGGGCAGTATGTGTAAGCAGGTTCGTTATGTAGCTTGACCGAGAGTTGAAACTCGAGAAATATTATGAGAGAATCTTGAGCAGTTACCTGTGGATATCAGTTGATGAACCGATGCATAGTGGGTGCAATGTATCATTCAGCAAGATATATAAATTGTAATAGAATGAGAGCGAACAGTGTAAGAATATTACTGGGCTCAGCTTTGCCCCAGGGCTGAGTGTCAATCTGTCAGAACGGCAATGAATGAGTTCAAATTATTATCAACACAAATATTGATGGCTGCAGAGGTTGAATGGACAATACATTGGAATGAGCATCAACAGAGCATGAACAATTTTTGGTCGTGTAAGTTCGGAAATTCGAAAGTGAGTTGGTCACTGTTATGCATAACCAACGTATTGGCAGCCTTGACATGCAATGCAGAGCGTGACACGGTCACTGCCCCCTTTGGCAAATGGGTGTCAACGGAGAGTCAACCAATTTTGAAATTGCCACTTGGGTAATCAAGGTCCCGATTGGTTGCAGCCATCCATTGATGAGATATTGGCAGCCTTTGGGGGCCAAATCAACTGCAACACTCTCCATGACCCATCCTGAAAATGTGCGTCAATGCAGTATCAATGATTTCTGGTCTTCCAGATAGGGCAATGAAGGCATCACACAGATATTTGAGCTACTAACAGAACTAGTGACTGCGGTGGTAGGAAAAAATGCAAACCATAAAATGAGAAACAAGGAATCCAGAATAATCCATATCGGAACCTGCAAAACATGCACAAAGTGATTACCGGAGGTCGAATGAGCGATCTTGGTAAAATACTATTATCAAGCAGCAAAAACAAGAGCATCATATGAATCTACAGATGGAGCCACTCGACAACATGCAGACAACCTGCTCAATGCAGGCGAGTTGGAAGATTTCCATCGAACCATACCGGATTTCAAGGTTCTGGTTTATAGATGACCCGGATGGCCAATTTGGGAAAGATTTGTTTCCCACCTGGACCAGGACCCTTAGCAAGGGTCCTCAACCATAGCTAACAGTACGCTGGATGAATATTTGAACTCTTCCTTAACACTGGAAGCAGTAAGCACAACAAGCTGTATGCTATCGGATGTGAGTACATCCCAATCAAGTTAGACTGGTGTCAAGTAACAATTGAATATACAGCTTGTTTAAATGGAGAGGTACATGACCAATTTAGCGCTGCCCGAAATGGAAACCGTCGATTGTCCACCATGGTATGTGTCTGCAGAGTTCACCACATCGAACATCACAATGTTCTGAGTTCTGAGATATTGACACACAAAATTTGTGATAAGCATCCCCGAGAGTGTATGAAACAGGCGTTAAACACCTCAGTGTTGGCATGGGATTTGGCCTGATGGCTTGTGTGGCATTCGGCCTAAAGCTTCGGGCATGGGGCCGGTGGCTTGCGGCCCCAATGGGCCGCCACCAGCCCCCATGCCGAGGAGTAGGTCCAGCCCGGCAGTGATGCCCGGCATCAGTCTTCGGATGTGATACTCGGCTTCGCCGAGTATGCTCCCCTTTCCCATATATTTGCCCGTCTTTCTCTCTCTCTTTGCTCTTTAGTCAATCACTTTTGTACGATAGTGAATTCAATATCTCTATTCGTACTCGATTGATCTCAATACTCAGAGGATGCTACAGAAGTGCACATGGCAGAAATAGCCAAATCTCCCAGGTAGAAGCAGCACCTCATTTCTAGTAGGATTTGAACATGTCTGATACAATGGCATCGCAATGAGGTCGGGTACAGCCAGAACAGACTGACTTGTGCCTTGCATAGAATATGGCCAAAATGGTGAAAGGAAGGTTTTCAGGGGTTTGAATTAAGGAATCAGAATACCAGATCAACAGATATCACGGCAACACCCGAGAAGAGAAGAAGGGTTGAGATGAGTTTTGTGTGCAAAAAATTTGGAAGTCAGCGGTTGAAAGACACCCGGTCATGGTTCATGAAAATCAGACCAATGGCTGCCGTCTTTGAAGGAATGGAGCAGCACAGAATCCGAAGACATGCTAGAGGCACAAAGGCACAGGTGCACCTTGACCCGACCTACTCAGACAGGCGACCCCAGATCCGATGGCGCATGTGCTCGGAATGCCATCTGTGCCACCCGGTGATACTGAGGGAGTTCACACTTTCAAATCAGACGTGTGCCACCCGCATATGTGTATATACATACTCCAATGCCCAGCACTCGATTTTTCAATTTTGATGCATATGCCAAGAATGATGATTGTGATCAAGATTTCATTCCTGATTTGCTGAATGATGAAGGAACATCCACTGGTTAGTACGCTATCTGTTGAGTAGTAATCCAGTCAATATCCATTGTGCAGAAGACAGCAGCCTATTGAGAGAATCTCCAGGTGAAGACAAGCATTGCGAGAAAGGAACGGAATTTTTTAGTGTATTATTATCTACAATTAGCTGTAATGGCAGCACGTGACCCAGGTCCGGGTAACGGCCAATCTATATAGTCAACTCGCCACAAGACTTGGATCTCTAGCGATGATCTTACATATTCACCTATTTACTATCATCCGAGTCCACGTTTGCAACCGTATACCATAAGTACCATACGTATGCCTATAAGGCAGAACGCTGCCGTACGTGCCCTTACACTATTATCGCTTTTCCAGTAAACACATATGTTTCGCTCACGGCATTTACGAGTTTTACCCCTTTACCGACGCGCCGCTTCATAAAGTCTACAGTTGCAATTACAGCCTTAAAGACGACATATCGAAGCATGATTACTGCAAGCATGGATATCAATTGTTTCATCATTTAATTGGGCACCCTGATGGCAGCGGAGACGAGTTCAGAGACCAATTGGCGCACGAGACGCGTCGCCATAATGTCGACGATTAGCACGAATACGGGATTCGACCCTCCCAACGACAGAAATCGAATACCATTCCTACAAGTCAATTGAGTCCGGTCATCAGCCATAGAAGCTACAATGGACGAAACGCGTCGCCGGCCATGACGACGATAATCATGATTTCCAGATTCGACCCTGTCAACGAGAGAAATCGAATACCATTCCCACAAGTCATTTGAGCGCGATCATCAGTCGGAGAACCTACAATCAATGGCACAAACTTATCCCTGAATCGGCAATACCGAGGACCGAAGGCGAGAGACGCTTGCAAGTCAGCACCGTTGCCACTACGTCCCTTCAAATTGAACAAAGTGCATCGACTTCCATAGTCGTGTACACCTACAACTCTAGCAACCTTGAAGAAGCCCGGAGAACAGTGAAAACAACAAAGACAATTGGGAGAGTCTCAGAATGGCGGCGATATGAAATGCAACTTCCGACCATTCATCTCTGAACCTGTGGAAAGCACTTCCGCCAATTCCAATAATTCTAACAATCCCGACACCGGGAATTCAAAATCGGTCAAGTCCAATAGCGAAGCCCAGTGGAGGCAGCCGTGCCAAATATAGACAGCGCCGTGGCTTTCAAAGGAAGTCTACGAAAGCCGAAAGGCAAACCGGCAACGCACTCTCTGCGGCGGTGGAGACCACCAAACCTACCTTGAACCAAATATAAACGGCAACATGCAGCGAGTCATAGCACAAATCGACTGCCGTGCAATGAACATTTGTTTATCGCCGAGCCTACTTAGGAAACTCAAGCTACCATACGAACCAGCATTCACCTTCACCCTGGCCCGGTGATGATGTCTGTTGAGGAGCCGAAATGCAAGTCTCTTGGTTCAGTATTTTGAACACCTTAAACTGGATGACGAATCGGAGGTTTTAGTCATCCCAAAGAAGGCATACAACCTAGTCTTGGGTTTGCCATGGCAAGAAACCCGGAAATCGTCTGGCGCAAAGGTCGATTGACAGCCCTGCGAGCGCCAAATGGACCGCCACAGGCGAAGATTCCAGAAGCAGATCACACAAGTCTGCCAAAACGCGGTGAGGTAACCAAAATGGTGCGCCTTCCCACGGGTATACAACTACTCGGGGCTGCCGCATTCGATCATCTCTGAGCTAGTGTGGAAGTGGTCGAGGGATTTGTCAAATGACTTGGCAAATGGCAATGGTTGCTGGGAGCATGACTGGAAGGCATCACCGAAAGTGAGAGAAACCCCAGGATGTTGAATGGGCGACCAGGAGCAGCGGCAGTAGTTGCGGCAGAACAGTGACACAATGACGGTGCTTGAATGACTGCTACCGGCTCGCCGGGACACGAATGAAGAAACTGGTCAACGGGGCTTGGTCCTATTGTGACGAACCGTCTGATCCGGCTATCCCGGGACCTCTTCCCATCCCCACTCCGCCAAGCATGCTATAATGCAGGATGCAGAAAAGGCGAATGAGAATAGGAACAGTCATAGTTAACGTGGAGATGGTAACAGATGATGGGGGTCGCATCCTAGCACAATATCAAGATTTCATAATATAAAGATTTCACTATATCAAGATTTGTCGTATCCTTGTGAGATACAAGGACTATGATGACGTATGCAGCAGGATATGCTAACTTTTGCACCGCACCTATCACGGCATACAAAGGGAATTCGGAAGAAGAGCAATTCTGGCTCGAGGAGGGTAGGAAGAGCGTGAGAGGAAATGACAGTGTAACCCGGCCGTGAGGAACCACACAAATTGTGTGGATCTACGAAATCTCAGAAAGTGCGAGTGAGACCAGGAGCTGGGAAAGATAGACACCGCCTGCGGCAGCACCGATCTCATTAGCGAGGAAGGACGGCGGACAACGGCAGCGGTGTATGGACTACCGAGCTCTCAATAAAGCCACGGTGAAGAACTGATATCCTCTCCCACTGATCCCGGAGATGCTCGACAGGACCTAAGGAAAACCTATCACCTCATCAGGATCAAGGAAGGTGACAAGTACAAAACCGAGCTACAATCCCAATCAGAAGAGATAAGTCGTCAGCAGAGCATCAACGTTTAAAGAGAGGGATGACCCTACTGGAGATGCCAGAATGAAGAACCAGAGTGCGCTTAACGACAGAGATGTCGAGCGGCGATAATGCACCCAGAGAGGGGGGATAAGCATACGAGAAGAATCAACATACGCACCTAGCATCCGGAAGATGATAAGCCCACCTAGATAATTCACGGCCAAAGCTCAAAGTCAGAGACAACGAGAACAGACCAAGCGAAGTCCGAAAAGGCGAAAAGAAGTCAAAGGGTCAACGCTAAGCAAGTCGAAACACAAAGCCAGTCAAAACACAAACCTTGTCAGAAAGAATGGCCAGAGAAGGTGGAAAAATGAGACGAAAGCAAGTGCAAAAATGAGACGAAGCAAGAGAAGTCGACCGAGACCAGCCAAAGGACAAGCAAAGTCAAAGACCTCCGAAATCAAGCAACGAAGGCTGCTGAAAGACTCGTTGGTCAACAAAGATCACCCAGAGTCTACTGGTAGTTCATAAGTCTACCGAACCACGACAGCAATCAACAAGTGATTTGAGTCTAAGCCGTCGACGGAGCAACAAACATCAAAAGGGGGGATGACCGTGTCAACAATGGGTCCTACCGACAAGCCAAAAGCCCACCGGGAAGCACTCTACCAACAGACACACTGAGAAGTCGATCGAGAACTCTACTGAGAAGTCGACCAGTCAAGTCCTACCGACAACCCAAAAGCCCACCGGGATGCAATCTACCAAGACACGCACCGAGAAGCCAACTGAAAAGTTCACCGAAAAGTAGACTACCTAGTCAAGCAGCATCTGGAAGTCAATGCCACTTACCGATGACTACCGCTTGAGAGATAGTATACGAAACACTGCATGAAGGCTCAAGAGAGCGCAGGCATGCTTGACCTTGGTAAGAATAACCATTTTGGGGAAGCTTACGTGTTAGATGTCTACAAATAAGACGCGATTGACGTACACGATTGACGGCTACGACCGCCGCCGGCGGCGGAAGCTCTCATCGATGCCAAGTCATGCGTGGAAGCTCTCTACCACCCTGACTATTCTGACTGGGACCTACACCGAGATATATGGGCTACGGGAATGGATGGTCGCAGGAGCATGGGTTAGGAAGTCGAGATATGGAGATGTAATCACTTTGGATGTTTTCTTGTTTCTCTCTTCTCTTCTCTTCTTTGGATCACGGCCCGGTACAAATGGCGTCGGCATGGGTTTTTACCACCAGCCAATGGAGGTGGAGTTCCCCCATGCACCGGATCCGCCAAAAAGTCGCCATTGAGCTGTACCGATCGCTTGTGGGAGATATGGGTTCGTACGATTGCGTACGTAGGATGCTTGTTTCATTCTTTGTTTCCCTTTCCTTTCCTTTCCTCTTGTACGGTGTATGCAGCCCAGGAGGTTTGCGCCTAAAGAGAGGGATAATGAAACGGCGGCAAGTGACCCAGGTCCGGGTAACGGCCATCCCCTATAGTCAGCTCGCCACGATACTTAGATCTCTAGCTATGATCATACATATACACCAATTTACTATCACTCGAGTCCACGTTTGCAACCGTATACCATAATTACCATATGTATGCCTATAAGGCCAAACGCTGGCGTACGTGCCCTTACATTAGCAGACAATTTAAAGTACATTTAAAGGTTATATTTATATGTATTTTTAAAGAATAATGTAGTAATGAAGGAGAAAGTACATGACGATTATAGAAAGGCTGCCAAAATATCACGAATGATATACTACGCCAAATGAAGTGATAGTATATTGCAGATATGCCTGTGGCAAAATAAGAGTGAATGGAGCAACAACGATTTTTGGTTTGCATCTTGATTAATCTTAGTGGCAATTGGTTGCGGCCATTTATAAATGATCCATTGGCTGCTTCAATAGGCAAAACAGAGACCAATAAACTCCCTGCCCCATCACAGAAATGATTGTCAACAGAGCGTCAACGATTTCTGACCTCTCATCATGGATAATCTATGCACAATGTGGCTGTTGTTGTCTATATGCAAAGTGGTAACTGTTTTTGTAGCCCACCACACTCGTGAACTCTGAGTTGCACCATTGTGAATGAAATGAGTTGTTACTCACTGGGGGGCTGTCATGGGAATGTCTCTTGCTTATCTGCCTAGAGAGTCTGAGTACTCCTCCTTAATGGAGGTCAGTGATCAACTGCCACTGAGATTATGCAAGATGTGAGATGAAAAATTGTTGACACTCTGTTGATGCTGATATTCAGGAAGGGGCAGCTGCACATCGCTTTCTATTTTGCTTATAAAGGCTGCCAATTCCCCATTTATGACTGTCTGCAACCAATCACCACTCAGATTACCCAAGATGCATGACCATAAATCGTTGACACTCTGTTGACGCTGATTTCCAAGATGAGGCAGGCCATCTGTTTCTCATTTTTTTTGATCATAAAGGAAGCCAATACATCCAAAAAAGGCAATGACATACCATCCTTGATATTTATGCAATGAACTGTAGACTATCTGAATGGGACCATAGATAGAATAACCCGAAAAGCAGAACCGGAGATTGGCACTGACAGGTATAACCAAACCCTGCCAAAACCCATGGGTTGATGGGTACCGGTCTGTGATTGACCTACCTAGCAGTAGCTGGTCGGGTTGTTGGACAGGTCTGGAACCAAACTGACCACTTTGAGCGGTTCATCCCTGGACTGCTGGCAGGTTACTAGGAGCCGTTGCTAACACTCCCCAAGATGCACGAATACAAATCGTCGATGCTTGGTTGATCCTCATTTCCAGGATGGGGCAGGGAGCATGTCTCTTTTTTTTTAGATTATACAGGTGGCCAATACATGAAAAAAGACAATGATGTACCAAAGCCAAAATATTGTGATTAACAGCACAATATCTGAATGCGACCATCCATATACAAACCCAAAAAGCACAATCGGAGATTGGAACCGACAGGTCCAGCCAAACACAGCCAAACCGGTTTGTTTACATGTACTGGTACAGATAAGGTCTGACAAGAGGTAGGAACTAAGGTTTTTGCAAGGCTCTATAACCGAACTGAACCATTATTGTGTTCAGAACACGCTTTGCTGGGAGGTTTCCTAGACCCGTTGGTGATTCTATATATATCTAGTAGAGATGCAGCTTTTGGGATTGCAATTCATGGCAGGTTTGATACATCGCACTATGAGGTATAGATGTATGCGTTGTGGTTTGAAAATCCACTTCTCCTCACCACTGCCACTTAGTTTGGTAGGGTGAAGCCGATGGTAGGCATGAGGAGACACAGCCATAATGGAGATGGACTAACCAGCCAGGAGTACATTTGGGAGGCCCTGGGGTCGATATAGACCCTCTCATCATTAGACAATGAAATATAAATCCTATCTTCCCTTGCATCTGATCTCTGATGCACCTTCTGATGTTTCTGAGATTGATGCAATTTGTGTTGCTTCTCATCGCTAAGGAAGATCCTGCCATATCCTCCCACCATCATACTATTGTGCATGAGCCAGAGCAGCTCTTTCTTACTAATTCACCTTCAATGCTATGAGAGGTGTGGCAGAGAGTTGATGATTGGCTATCTGTCTTCCAGCACTACCATTTCACGACAGCATCTACCGGATTATGTTGATACCGATCTGATCGTATGTAATGCATACTCTACTTCATGCTGCAAACAACAACCTTGAAAGTAAGATGCGAGATGTAGTTCATTGAATGCTTCCATTTATGCTTCGAGGTAAACTCATGATTGCACTTGATTATCTGCTCCTAGCCCACTCAACTGTATGCCTGGTATTTTTCTCAATACTGCACTCCCAGCCTGATTGACTTAAGTTTTCAATTAAGCTCTCAAGATACTCCAAAGTACACTCTGAGTTCACTTCCAAGTATACTGCTGAGTCTGTTTCCTATTAAACATGTTAGCATGCTTTCAAGGACACTTCCAATTGCTCTTAAAGGTATACTTCCAGCCTGCTTGACTGTTTGCTCTCAAGAAAGCTTTCGAGATAAACTTAAGCATACTCCCGAGTACACTCTCAAATGGGAACAATATACAATCCACAATGCTGTACAAGTACAGATGAGTCAAAGTAGAAAAAAGATCACTTTGTCTACCTTAACATCTGATCTATTCTTGTAGCCCATGCCTTTTCAAAAATAAATCATCTCCTCCTTTGTGTTTTTACTTCTATCCATACCCCTATCCATTCCTTCTCATACCTTTCTTCACTTGAAGATTGGTACTTTGGGATTTGTGGACTTCTTTCTTGCCTAAGTGGTCCCGAACCACCGTAGACTCCTGAGGACCCGTCTGGACGCAGCTCCAGCTCCGATATTCAAGCTTATGACAATGATAGAGCTCTTTGTAAGCGATGTCGTACAGCATCATAAGCAGCGGCGCGTAGTTTGCTTCCACGTAGGTAGGTACATCCCATAGACTGCACGGCGCATGTCCAATCAAAAGTACGATTTCTACAAGTCAAGAGCGGGGTAAGACCATTACTTCGGTGACTTTTTGAGATACCCTAGTTTCATCTTCTTAGCACTCCAGTCACCAACGCTCGACAGGCAATAAGCAATATGTCCGTCCGAAATATTCGCGTGTCGGAAAAGCTGCCGACGAAGATAAGGTAGGGTATTTCCAGGTGTCGGTTCTACCACTACCTGCGAGAGGTTTCGGGGGACTTCGCGGTTGACGTGTAGTAATTATAGGAGCGAGCCGGGTCAAGGCAATTCATCCTTATGGGAGCGCGTAAAGCAGCGCTACCTAATGGAACTCCAAGAGCGCAACGACTTTAATTCCGTGTTGGAGACCGCTTCATGGGAAATGATCCTTGTTCAGACGAAAGCCCAAAGTCCTTCGATTGCACAAAATTCATCACTCCTAGCATCTGTGCAACGCCTGGAGCCGGCTCTTATCCAGATGAACAATTTTGCAACTATCATTGCCGTACTTTGTGGTGCTGATGCCAAAACAGCCGCTTTGATTTGGGGCAGCATTCGTATAATTCTCGGTGTAAGTCATATAATTTTTCCACCATGGTATTCTCCTGCTAATCGCTTGTCTTAAGCTTGCGTTGCCCGTCGCGGACACGTTGAACAATGTCATCTCCATGCTTGGGGAACTGAGCCTCTCGCTCCCTAAATTTAGGGCGTACGAGGAAGCCCTACCGATGCACGAGGGATTAGAGGCAGCCTTGCTGGATGTGTATGTAGAGATGATATGCTTTTATGCTCGTATCATCACTTTCTTCCGGTGCAATCCTCACCGTCCGTACTCCTCACCAAGATCTTCCCCCTTTAAGCGCTGACTCGCGGCAGAGCTGATGCTTCGAACTGCATGGCCGAGTCTCGACAACGATTTCAAGATGACAATCAAACGGCTCAAGAGTTTGTCTCATGTGGTGGAGCAGGAAGCAGAAGCGGCCAAAATGATTCTTCAGGCGGAACGAAACACAGAGATACTCTCACTAATGCAGTCGCTTAAAGTCGCCGAAGCTAATAAGACCGAGGCAATACGATGTTTTCATGTTCCGTTCGCTTTGAATAAGCGATTCTTCAAGAGGAACGAGGATGTTGAGCACATTGGAAAATTCCTTGATCCGGCGGCTGATGCCTCAGAAAGCTTCAAATCCTTGGCTATATATGGAACTGGCGGCGTAGGGAAAACACAGATCGCTCTCCAATATGCACATCAATCTCGCAGTAAATTCGACGCAGTCCTGTGGATATCGGCGGATAACAATATCAAAATGGCCCAGGATTTCCTGGCAGTTGCGCTGCGCCTTGGCTTAGTACCGAATGATGGCAATGCGAACGACCCGGTGGGCGCAATTACCAAAACCAAAAGCTGGTTGGCAGATACAAGTAAGTAGTAAGTAGGATCCATTAAGCGGCATATAGAAGGCTGATAGAACATAGCATGCCGGTGGCTACTAATCTTTGACAACGCGGATTCTTTAGAAGTCCTTAAATACGGTTGGCCTGGAGGTTGTAGCGGCTCGGTGCTTGTCACAACGAGAGACTTCGCGGCAGGGTTCAGTTTAGCTGCGCACGGAATGCATATTAGGCCTTTCGATAATGACACTGGGGCATCTGCGTTTCTATTGCTGATTGGGCAGGACACAAATGACGAACGCAACGGGCAGCTTGCTCGCGAGATTTCCAGAGAATTAGGTGGGCTTCCATTAGCCTTGAGCCAGATGAGCAGCTTTATTATTCAACAAAAGTTCAGGCTAGAAATTTTTTTGCCACTATACAGACGAAACCAGGCAAAAATTCACCAGAAGAAAGTGGGGATCAGCGACTATGATCATACCTTGAGCACAGTTTGGGAGATGGCTCTTAGTAGCCTGACCGGAGATGCTGCAATGCTACAGCGACTGCTCGCCTTCCTAGATCCGGACCAGATACACGAACAAATTTTAGTTTCAGCCATTGAAAAGATCTGCGAAGATGCGGATGAACACCCGCTCGCATTCATTGCCGACGAAATGGAGTAAGGGTCCTTGTACGCCTAGCTTGGCAAGTTCTAACATTCAACAGTTTCATAAATGCAAAAGAAATTCTTCTCAGAGCTGCGCTCATAGACCGGTCCCCAGAAACCGAGCGCCTATCTGTTCATCGTTTAGTGCAGACCGCGGTGATCGACCTACTTCCAACTGCAGAACGAGAGAAATATTTCAACCACGTCATCGACATTCTCAATGAGTCATTTCCGAGTAGTTGGACGAATGATACCGCCGGGTACGTTTTCGAAGCGTGGGAGACCTGTGAAAACTGCATTCATCATGTGTATGCACTGGCTGCACGGGCAAGGAGCTTTAAGCTGCAACCAAAAGACAAGGAGAAGTTTGCCGAACTTCTATCTCGTGCTGCGTGGTCAGTATTTGTTCCGTTGTGTCATGTCTCCAATATTTGGGTCGCTAAAATTACAAATATGCAAGGTATCTCTATGAAGCTGAGCACTATACTGAAGGAATGACATTGCTAGGCATAGTTTTGGATACCCTGCATGATAAGACAACTCTTGAATATGCACATGCCATCAACCTGTATGGATTGCTATGCATCGACACTAATCGGGCGACAGAGGCAGTTGAGCCCCTTCAACAAGGGTTGAAGATCCGAGAGAAATTGCTAGGACCTGAGCATCCACGAGTTGCGGTATCGTTCAGCAACTTGGGCATGTGCTATACTGAAATAGGACCACCAATGCTGGACGAAGCTATGAAAAGCCTTGAAAAGTCGCTGACCATACGATTGAAAAGCGACCCTGATATGGTTGGTAATACGTACAGCAACATGTCCAGCCTATACCTTCGAATGCGCCAACCGAATCAAGCAGAAGCAACACTCGCGAAGTGTCCGTCTCTGAAGGACATGAATGACAACATTTTTTTGCGGACGGATAATCCACGGTTTTCAAGGTTGCAATCTCCTCCGCATTGTATTGTGTATTGGCCCCCGAGACTGACCAGGGTTGCAGTGATATGTTTTTATTATCCCGAATCCGAGCTGCCCAGGGGAGGGTACAAGACGCTCTGAGACTCGGAACCAAAGCCCTGGAATTCCGGCGGAAGCGTTGGGGCAATGGGTTCAAAACATGCGCTGCCCTTTGCCATGTTGCAGCACTGATACACAAGGAAGGAAATTCAGCAACCGCTTAGTAAGTGCCAAAACCCGGGCATCCTTGGGGCTATACGCAACTAACCAGTTTCCAGCAAACTGCTCGAAGAATGCATTACCATTGGTAAGAGTTTACCTGAGGCAGAAGGGTTTATCACGCTGGCACACTTTGAAGCGTCTCGCGTCTACACAGAGCTAAAGTTTATTCATGTGCACACTGATGGTATGGAACACCTGCAACAGGCGATACAAACCAAAAATTATCTTTTTTCGCAGGATCTGTACAAGCATTTGCAAGACTTTGGGGATGAGGACGAGCGAAGTTATGCGCAGCTTGTCCCGTGGATGCTATGGTAACTAGAGTACTCTACATAGAGTTACAGACCTCATACAATCTGATAAGAAGTTCAAACCATGCGCTCAGCCCAGCTCTGAATAACCCCATCAACAGTTAATTCGTATTCCCTGAGTGTAACAACCTCGCCTTCCAGAAATGTATTACCCTGCAGAAGTAGAGGCTTCGGAGTTTTATTGGCGAGGACGATGCTTCGGATCTTCAACCAATAGTCGTCCACTGCTGTAAGCTCCTCATACCAAAGTCGTCCGGTGTCGACATCTGCCGTGCACCGGTAGACGTGAAGGCGGAGCAACATGTTGCCGATCGCTTTTTTGCCCTCGCTGAGGATCCTCGTGCGGTCGATTTTGATGGACAGAAAGTTGTATTCCTCATTAACGTCCAGCATCATGAAGCCGTCAGCTTCCGCCAGTAAGATACGTAGCATAGCGAAATGACCACGGTCGTGTGCTTGTCCCCATTTCTGAGTAAAAGCCATCAGTAGAGGAAAAAGGAAGGGAGTTCGCGAGTGGGGAAACTCGTGAGCCAAAGTAAACTAACCTTGTCTTCCACTATGTAATTTTCGAGAGCCCTCAGTCCGCTGACGCCAACTCCGAGATAATCATTGTATATAACTGCCTAGCCGTCAGAAAAACAAATAGGGCACGAATTGGGGTAGGCAATTCCGAGATTTCTTGTAACGTACTATCGTCGGCAGTAATTTTAGAAGCTTCAGTGTACCCAAAGATCTCAAGCAGTGCGGGCTCAGTGATGAGATATGAGCCGACGCATTCGGCACGACATTCCTCCATGCTTGTGGCTAGGTTCCCGAAGACGCCTGTCCATGTCTGCCCAGGTTTGTACCAAGTGCGTATCGGTTTTCCAGTTAACGGGCTTGTGGGGGGATCCTCGATGTCGAAATTGTATCGTCTTGGGCTCTCTTCGGCTAGCAGTTTGCCAGTACCGTGGCCGAAAAGCTCGTGGATAGTGATGTGTAGGTAGCTCGCAAAGTATTGATGTTGCAGGAAGGTTGCAGCTTCCGAAGGTTCGACAAAGGGGGCGTCTCTGGGGGACCACGGCGTATTGGGATCCCATGGCCGATTTCGATTCGCTATCATTACATTCTTGAAGCCTGCAGTCTGCCTTACGTCATCATACTATAAGGTGTTAGTAAAAGGCTACTTGGGTGATCTCGCTGTAATTAAGAGATCTGGTAGTTCCCTCGGAGATAGTGTTGAGATTGAGACAATTGCAGGCAGTCAGGAACAGTTACATTTGGTAGGTTGACGCCCAAGAAAATGATGCTGGAGCAGTAAGCAAGGGCTATAAGTGGGCAAGTGAGGTCAGACGTGCAACAGTAGTGCAAGATAACGACAGATTTACCGTGGATTGCTGTGAAATCGGGTAGCTCGGGCAGGTCTTTCTCGAATGGCCCATTTCTGCCGACGCTTCTGTCTTGCCGTTTTTCGACCCATGGTAACGTGGAAATGAAATTTTCGGAGTTCTCCACCAAGGTAGTCAATTCTTTCGTTGCCTCTGCATCCACAATGGATATGATTCCTTCAAATTCTGCCCTTGTTCCGTATGGGTCCCTATAAGGCTCGACAAAACCTAATGCTACCTCCACGGCAGGTTTTAGATCCTTCACCCAGGTCCGTTGAGATCTTTTGTGCATATCCAAGTCGCCGGTAGTAAAGTGCTGCTGATACTCGTCGATATACTTCTTCTGTGCCGAATTCTCGGCGTACTCGCTTGCGTCTGCAAGGCAATGAGAGATCTTCCGGAGGACTTCGGAGTGGTCTCCCCGGACGAGTACCACTTCTGGGTCGGCTCTAAGTGGTTTGGGCTTGGGGTCGGTTTCCACGGAAGCAAGTAGCACTTTATATGTTCCTTTTTGTCCTGTCCAATCCTTTCTCACACGCGTGTTTTCTTCTCCTATCTCATGCTCGTGTAATACTAAGCCCACCATTCTGAGCTCCTCATTGGTGATCCGTATATCTCCTAGGTAGTACCCGCTCTGAGCCACATCGCTCGGGAATCCTAGACTGCCGGGGAGTGGGGATAACATTGCATCTAGACAATTGCCTAGTAACTGGGTTGCTTTCACAGAGACCCTCGTGATAGCATGTAGAAATTCCGACGTGACTCGCGGGACAAACTTCTGGTCTCCAGCACCCTTTGATAACCATTAGCTTTTGCACCACTAAAACATAGCCGGCGGATCGAATTCACATACAAAATAATTCCCCACATTGGTCAAAAACACTGCGGCATATGCTCGGAAGCAACCGAGCTGCTCGCTTGCATCAGGTATATCATAGATATCGCAAATCAATTCGTTCCACCGACCATTACAGCACCGGTATAGCTCCATTATTAGATCGAAGATTACAGAGGATTCGGGAGACACCTGCGGGAATATTATTCGCGCTCCCAGCCACGCGGCTCTGGTTGAGACGTTCTCGTTTAGTCCCATTTCGCCCTAGAACCGGAAAGTACATAGAGACTGAGTACCTGCTCATGTAGTATGCATAGAGCTTTTGCCTAGCGCTCAATCGGTTGAATTGGACTTCGATGTCCATACGCCGAACTTTCACTCCTGGGTTGATGTAGTGAGATGCATTTTCCATTGCGCAGTTATCGGTGGCGTTGGAGCGATATGGCTGTGACGACGAGAGTGAGGCAGTTCTCAGAGGGGGGATGGCTACATACTATCAAAGTTCTACAAGGTCTGCATACCTCCATAGTCGGCTGTGCGGGGTATCTGCAGGGTGATAAGGGATCACTTGGTCTGAGGTACATACTTACACCAGATTCTCAGCCAGGCGCCTAAATCTAGTCCAAACCTAAATATACCCTGCTGTGCACGAAGCACCCCCCAGTAATGTGACCCGGCAATTGTCCGCAGTGTTCGCAAGCGGTCAGATCGACCGGCCGGTCATCTGCAGATACGTAGACCGGTCAGATAAGATGACAATTTCTGACACCGGCCTTGGCATAGACCGGTGGCGGCTTCTTGGTGCATATCTGCAGAGCCGGAAGATATCTGCCTTACCATAATTAGCTGTAGATATCTAGCGGTAACCATAGAGCCGGATGATAACTACAGATACCCATGGATATTTGCAGATGTCTGAGGATAATTGAGTGCTATTGGTAAACTGCCGAAGTCTCTTGTCAGTTCTAGAGGTCTCTAGAAGTTGCCACTACACTTCTTCACGAGATATGACTCATGATTTGTCATACACACTTGGTTGTCACCACTCAGGTTATTGCCAGTGGCTACCTGATTCTCTCGGTATATTGAGACTTTGATTTCGTCTGAAGATAGAGCAATGGATTTCTTTTCTTATCTGTTGACCAAAGAGTTAGCCCAAAAGATCTATGAGTTTCTAGAAGGCCAGCCAAGCTGCTAGAATGGACTGGAGAGTGATTGCTAAGTCGCCAAGTAGACTCATACAAGTTGAGTCACTCACCACCTGCATAGCCAATGGCGATTTGTAATGTATGTTCACAATGGTTCTTCTGCCGAGGCTCACCATTGGTACAGTTTTCCTTGAGTATATAGAGCCCTTGATTTTCCTTCTCTCAGATTTTGTAAGATAGACAATTCAACCTCTCTTTTGCTACACAATTGCTCTCAACATTAACAATTGAATTTCCAGTCAACAATCCCCCCCTGAAGACTATATTTTCCAAATACTAGAGATGCAGCTACCACCAAGTCCTACCCCTCAACCAACTACTGCCACCAGGCCACAGAATACGTCATTTGAGTTTGATTTTGAGGACAGTGAGCATGATTGCAGTATCCTGAGTTCAGTACCCAGTAATCTGTTTACACCTACGCTTTGAAGTAATCCAGGTGATAAAGGTTCAATTGAATTAGATAGTATGTCCACTCATCTTTTCCACTGGAACTGCATGTTGATATAAATTAACGAAGCAATGGAGCATCTGTGGGTGCCTAATGCATTTCAGAAGACAAAAAAGCAGCAAAATAACTATTGTTGGTATATGTGCAATGGAGAGGAGGTGTTTGAAAATGGAAAATGGCGATGGCGCTGTGTATGCTGTAAGGTATTCTGTCCCAATACTCTAATGCTAGTAGTGATATATTCTGACCCAGTTAGGCCCGAAGCACTGTGCTTCCAGATATACCGCTGGCTGAACCAGCAACATGAACCGCCACTTAGACATTGTGCACGGAAATACTAAGTTGAATACATATAGTACATACACTGGTACCCACTCAGGTCCCCGAAATCCTATTCACCTGATGTATGCCCAAGAAATTCCAAAACTCCAGTTCGACAAGGACCTGTTGAACGCACGTTTGATCCAGTGGATCTGCAGCCACAATATATGTTTCCTGGTGGTAGAGCAACCAACATTCCAGCTCCTGCTGTGATATCTTCTTGCATGCGTAAGTTAAATATCCTTCTTTCATATATACTAACTGATTCTATAGTTATTGGTTTGTAGTCTGCCTTGTGTACTGCTCTGCCAAAGGCACTTCATATGACAGGAAAGCCAATTGAAAATTGGATCCTGCTATGATTTTGACAGGCACAGGATGTTATTAGACTGAAGTTGAAAAAAAGTGACCATCCTGTACACTTCAGCTTTGATTTATGGAGTTCTTCAAATCGTCAAGCATTTTTGGGTGTAATTGGGCAGTGGATTAATGCAACAGGAGTTTTACGGTGTGTGCTACTCGGAATGGAATGATTCAGAGGACCACACACTGGAGAGAATCAGGCATAAGTCATTTGGGTACTCCTGCAACGCTATAAACTGCTGCATTGTGGGAGCTACTTCACCCCTGACAATGCCTACAATAACCACACTGCAATGGTTGCACTGGCATCATGTATCTCAAATGAAGGCATATCTTTTGATCCGGTCAGGCAACCAATTGGATGTTTTGGACATATCATCAACCTCGTGGTAATGGCGTTTCTGTGGGGATATGATGCAGAAGCCGTTGAAAGCAAAATTGGGTTACTGCATCAGGATGATGAGACTGATACTGCAAGGAGGCTGAAACTGTGGTGCAAACAGGGTCCCCTTGGAATCTTTCACACTGTTGGCGACTGGATACATTGAACTACCCAGCGTCGAGGCAACTTTCGGGACAAAGTCAACCTGATGCAGCCTGAAACCACGGTTACGGTTCCTCTTGTCGGTGGTATTATATGCTGGCATGGCGATGTTGATGCACTAGAACAAGCTTTCATACTTTGTGAATTACTGGATGCATAGATACTCACTGCAGTTGGAAATCAGCAACAGTAGTGTAAGGAATGGTTCCGGACCTTCGCATCAGGTCCGGGTGCGGTTCTATCCCTAACCGTTGTCAATTTGGCGGTTCTGGGTGTCAATACACCCAATCTGTCAATTCGGGTATAGTTTGATGCAAACCTCCCAATCCATCTGAATCGGCAGAGTTGTCAGCAGGTTGCCTGGCGGGTCCTTCTGTAGATTCATATCATGCTATTGCTTTTGCAGTTTGATATTAGTATCTTACCAAAATTAAATATTCAGCAGCCAATAACCTCTTCTTGCATGTTTTACAGATTGCAATATCGATTATTTTGGAATCCTTCTTTTCCTATTGAATCGTGGATTTTTGCGTATAAAGGCTGTCAATTGTTCCGATATGAGCTCATATATCCGGCCAATGCCCTGACTACTACCCGCTGCATGAGACACAAATTGTTGACACTCCATTCACAGTCATTTGGATGATGGGGTCACACATGTCATCCACTGTTTCGGTTGAAAAAGTCACCGTTTCTTTATATATGAATTATTGCCAGAAAGCGACAGTTAGATTAGCCAAGATGCATGAACAAAAATCGTTGATGTTCCATTGATGCTAATCTTCAGGATGTGGCAAGGAGTGTGTCGCTATTATTTTTGCCCCTACAGGCCGCCAATACGTCATGTATGGATGTTTGGCACTGATCACCAGTTAGGTTACTCAACATGCAAGACCAAACATCGTTGACACTCCGTTGACTCACATCCTAGCGATGGGGTAGGGATTGCATCCGTACTGTTTTTGCCTCTAAGGGTGCCCTCCAAAGGCGGCCTCTCCGCTATTGATGGATTTGTGCAACCAATCTCCAGATAGATTACCAAAATGCAACACTGACAATGGTTGACGCTCAGTTGACACTCATTTTGAGGATGGGGAGGACACTATGTCACTAGTGTTGTTGCCACAGAAGGCAGCTCATGTGTCATTGACAGATGATTACAACCAATTACCACTTAGATTACCCAAGATGGAAAGCCCGAAATTCTTGACGCTTGGTTGACGCTCATTATAGCCAGATTTTCAGTGGCTGGGTTGAGGTTAAGGCTACACTTCCGACCGGAAAGTTGGAACTTTTGACACTAGAACTACATCCTCCGACCAGAAGATGGGAGTCTGTGAATCGTCCGGCCGGAAGTTGAAAATTACTCCCAAAAAATTGCATTGTTCTCCGACCGGAAGATGAGAATTTCTTCTAGGCAGAGAGTATTTAATTTTCCGGCCGGGATATAATAGTTTCTACCAGTATCGAACTATGTCATTCGAGTAGAAAGCTCCCAGAGTCTGCTAGGTAGATCTCAATTCTCCGGCCGGAAAGTTGAATCTTTCGCAAGAGGAACTGCATGCTCCGACCGGAAGTTGAGAATTTCTCCCACTCAGGTAGCATTGAATATTCCGGACGGAAGATGTCAGTTTCTACCAGCGTTGAACTAAGCCTTTCGAGTCGATAGCTCCCAGGTTCTGCAAGGTAGATCTCACTTCTCCGCTCGAAAAGTTGAAACTTTCGTAACAAGAATTGCGTTTTCCGACCAGAGGTTGACAATTTCGCCCAACCAGGTAGTATTGAATCTTCCGGCCGGAAGATGATAGTTTCTACCAGGGATGAACTCAGTCCTCCAAGTAGACACTTTCGAGCTTCTGCTAGGTACATCTCAATTCTCCGGCCGGAAGTTGGAACTGTCAAATGAGCACAACATTCTCCGACCAGATGTTGTGAGTCCATCTAGGCCCAAAATTGAAGTTCCGGCCGGATATTGAAACTTTCCCACAAAGAATTGCATTCTCCGACCGGATGTTGAGAATTTCTCCCAGGTAAGTCTTATTTAATCCTCCAGCC
>Ga0307515_10006033_pt1 | contig 24372 bp, 15 predicted proteins | sample 17_EM_MG_FD_194513 | JGI IMG/M metagenome (GOLD analysis project Ga0307515, IMG submission 194513) | Populus trichocarpa ectomycorrhiza microbial communities from riparian zone in the Pacific Northwest, United States - 17_EM | ecosystem: Host-associated > Plants > Roots > Unclassified | place... | reverse complement strand
CATATGGTTAGACGGCACTGCAGGCTGCTGCTGCGGGAGGCCATCTCGAGGTTGCGGAGTGGCTGCTCGCCGCGAATGCCGACGTCAATGCTGCTCCTGCTGCTGATTCTGGTCACACGGCACTGCAGGCTGCTGCGAAGCGAGGCCATCTCGAGGTTGTGGAACGGCTGCTCGCCGCGAACGCCGACGTTAATGCTGCTCCTGCTGCTCATGCTGGTCTCACGGCACTGCAGGCTGCTGCTGCGGGAGGCCATCTCGAGGTTGTGGAACGGCTGCTCGCCGCGAATGCCGACGTCAATGCTGCTCCTACTGCTCATTCTGGTCACACGGCACTGCAGGCTGCTGCGAAGGGAGGTCATCTGAAGGTCGTGGAGAGTCTGCTCGCCGCGAACGCCAACGTCAATGCTGCTGCTGCTACATTTGGTGAGACGGCACTGCCGGCTGCTGCTGCGGAAGGCCATCTCGAGGTTGTGGAACGGCTGCTCGCCGCGAATGCCGACATCAATGCTGCTCCTGCTGCTCGTTCTGGTCACACGGCACTGCAGGCTGCTGCGAAGGGAGGTCATCTGAAGATTGTGGAGAGTCTGCTCGCTGTGAACGCCAACGTCAATGCTGCAGCTGCAACATATGGTGAGACGGCACTGCAGGCTGCTGCTGCGGGAGGCCATCTCGAGGTTGCGGAGTGGCTGCTCGCCGCGAATGCCGACGTTAATGCTGCTCCTGCTGCTGATTCTGGTCACACGGCACTGCAGGCTGCTGCTGCGGGAGGCCATCTCGAGGTTGCGGAGTGGCTGCTCGCCGCGAATGCCGACGTCAATGCTGCTCCTGCTGCTGATTCTGGTCACACGGCATTGCAGGTTGCTGCGAAGGGAGGCTATCTCGCGGTTGTGGAACGGCTGCTCGCCGCGAATGCCGACGTCAATGCTGCTCCTGCTGCTGATTCTGGTCACACGGCACTGCAGGCTGCTGCGAAGGCAGGTCATCTGAAGATCGTGGAGAGTCTGCTCGCCGCGAACGCCAACGTCAATGCTGCTGCTGCTACATATGGTGAGACGGCACTGCAGGCTGCTGCTGCGGATGGCCATCTCGAGGTTGTGGAACGGCTGCTCGCTGCGAATGCCGACGCTAATGCTGCTACTCGTCTCGGTCACACGGCACTCCAGGCTGCTGCTGTCGGAGGCCATCTCGAAGTTGTGAAACGGCTGCTCGCCGCGAATGCCGACGCCAATGCTGCTACAAGTTTTGGTCAGACGGCACTGCAGGCTGCTGCTGTGGGAGGCCACGTTGAAATTGTGGAGATGCTGGAAAGAAGACTCTAAAGTCACGTCCGTAAGTCCTAGCTAACTGAAGTAATGTGTTAATTCATTACTAATGATTGTATATGTAGCGATTGGTTGAACCGGATCTAATGTAGAATGACTTGAAGTTTGCGTTTGCGTCTGCGTTTGCTTTTTATGATCTTTATATGTTTCACGTTTTCTTTCGATGTTGTGCTGGAACTAGAGATTGTGTTGTTTTAGTCTAATAGGCCCATCCTTGTTCTAGAATACTCCCGTATTGAGAACAAAAAAGAACGAACGAATTAGCTGAATTATCTGTCCATACAAAAAGAGAAAAAGGCAGGCTTATATGCAAAGATGAGACCATACGGTGAAGCCGAGTATAACAACCAGAGCCCGATGGAAAAAACTAAAATTGCGAGAGCACGTTCAAGCCAACAACCACAGCAGCAATCGACAAAAGGGCACCGATGATCGAATTCTAACCCCGATTCACGCCGGAGACGAAACTCTCGGCACCTCTGGACCCCCCAGGGCGGCTGAGCAGTTTAGCAGCAATAGTACGAACCGAGCACACGTATGAGACGACCAGCCAAAAGAATGACTAGCGACACTGGCAACCCTGCACTATGAATGCAGCGAGACCACAACACGAATGGAAAAAGAAGGTGAAGGGAGGGACCAGAGACTGAGAAGGAACGCATCGACATCCGCGTCGGTGACCGCACGGCGGGCTGGCAGAGCCGCATGGAGCTAACGATCTAGCAGCAAGCACACCGCTAGCGCAGCTACACTGATTGGCCGAGAAGATGGCGAGCACTCTGGAAGCGCATGCAACATACAGGAAAGTACAATGGGAAGGACTACGGGAGTAGATGGGGGAGAAGGAGGAGAAATGGGATGCCCGCCACCAGGACGAGACTCTCTGGGCTGAGGGAATGACGGAAATGCTACTGAAGAGGCCGCAGATCGGCAAGAGGGCTAGAACAGAGGTTGAGAAGGAGGTTGGAAAGGAGGCTATAAAAGAGGTCGAAAGGAGATCGGAGAGGAAGCTAGGAAGGAGGTCAGAAAGAAGTCCGAAAAGAAGTCCGAAAGAGAAAGAAAAACGATCAAGAAACCAGAGCTGCGGCAACAACTTCCAACGATACGGGAGAATAGAAGAGGGTGGGAAACGGTACCACCACGGAGCCAGAAGAAGCCGATTGAGAAGACTACGGGATCGGTACCAATCACCGACGCGAGCATGTATGATCGACGGTTGATGCTTAGGAGAGGCGGAAGCGTCGCGAGATAGTACTGCAGTTTAGGGACACAATCATCACGGCTGCAAGGACCGTCGATCGAGGAATAGCGTAAACAGGGGAGAACATCAAGGTAAATAGATGGGAGAGCACGTGCCTAACTCGATGTTTAGTAGAGCTGAAGTAGTGGTGCGGGAATATGCATCCTCTCGCTTGAGAGATATGCCCCTGATTGGTTTAGCGGCCCCATATTTCTGTAATCACCTCAACGCACAGACACAAATAGGGTGTATACAGCAGTGACACAGGCTTACAAACGGCGATTTTGTCAAACTCAGCGACGACAATTCATTGAGCACATCTCCCACTGCATACTGGATGTCATTTTTCAATCATGCTGCGGGTTGTGTTGTCGCGTTATGTTACCATGAATCAAAAAACTTGGGGCATAGAGGCTGTCGGTTGGCTAACGCCATCATATTAATATTCCACTTTACCTTATTGTACCAGCTTTTCGAAGTAGAGTTTGTTATGATTACCAGATGCACTTTTTAGGTGTGCAGCGGATATTATTTCGGGAGAAAATTAGATTGGACCTGCAAACCAATAATACCAACATAGAGGGGAGGATCCCGATTGGTTGCATTCTGCACGCTCACTGCCGACTATTGCCGAAGTCAACCCCACCGAAATGAAGGCCCGAATTCTCAACGAGCCCCGAAATTCTATCTTAACCATCGGAAGAATCTAGTAGGGGGCGCCTTCAACCTGGGCAAAACAGGATGCGGCACATCTCAGATCTTATAACTATGCTCCGTACCATTGGCGACTAACAGTTCGCGAACAGCGCAGGGCAGTTAGCAATATTTGCAGTCCAGTTCACGAACCGCTTCACTTGGTCATACTAGTTTTCCAAAATTGGCTTCGTTGTTGGAAACTTTAATTTCATCCCTGGTCATATGCATTCGCCGTGTTGCATATCCGGTGGTGGTAATGGTTGCAAAAGGCCGCGCAACTCTCGCCACTCTCTTGTATTATATATTCAAGTCTTTCTCCTTCTCTCTTCTCTCTTCTCTCTTCTCTCTATATCATGGTCTCTCTTCTCTCTGTATCATAGTCTACGCACACAATTCTCCCCGTCATATCGTAACACGCCGTGTCCGATTTTCGGTCAGTGATGATCTGTGCCGTAGCACAACTTCAGCGCTGAATGGTCGTTGATACACGCATAACGAGGATAATTATCAGCTTGACAGTTCACCCGGATAGTTTTCCCTCAAACCAAGGGGATTATCTCCTATTTCGGCACTGTTGCATAAATAGATCTCAGCCTTCGTATGGCTGAAGATGATGTCATGATGGCTTCGTCTGGGAGACTGAGAGATTGCTGTTGGACTGATGGTATTCAGCCGTATCTATACAGCTTCTCTATCTCTCTACTTTAACAGACACTGTTACATATATATAGAGCTAACTGCTAGCTAGCGGGGCTATTAGTAAGAGGCACACTTCCTCATATATCACACGATTCTACCTATATTGCAACAACGTATGTTCAAAGTAGAGAGATAGAGAAACTTGATTGTGTACTATCTAAGAGGGCCACACGGTCATATATATATGGTCATACAAGTGCGAATGCGTACGTACTCATCTATGTATAGATCCGGCTGAATACCATCATCGAGACAGCCTCCCATACGAGCCATCATCTCCGGCCATAGAAGGCTGAGATCTATTTATGCAACAACGTACAGTTTCAGACAGCCTAGTGACACTTCGTGTGAATATTCCTCGGTATCCCTACCTAAACTCTTGATTGTCTCTCTGTTACAGCATCTCGTCCCATATGCTGATCAATCACTTAATATCTGGCGAGCTGTTTAAGACCGTTGATTAGTTAAATGCAATATCGGCACTCCAGACAAATCAGAAAAATTGTCCTGGTAGGGGCCTCGAATCACCATTCCACAGATAAATCCGCTACGGCAGCTTGATCGCAAATGCCCCGTTCAAAAATGAAGCCCGTTGAATGGAAATGATATTATCTTGTCTACACGTTATTGAAGTAGTTGAGGTAGAGGCGGCCCTATATGATAGGAACAACAGCCAACAGAGGTAATAACTTGTGCGGAAGTTTATTCAAACTATGACTAGCCGATTGGAATAAGGTGTGGTCGGTGCGCACGCTACTCTGTAGGGTTGATTGCCGTCACATGTCAGCGTGCACTAGTCACTAGGCCCTCTCTAGCCAAATGCACCCGGTACCTCATACTCCCATAGCTATTGGCACTTCTAAATTGGGATCCGGAATCCCGTTGCCTTTGAACTATATCGTTCGCAGTTCGTTGACCAGGAAAATATATTTTCAACTACCCACGACAGACAGCCTATAGTAGCTAGCTGACATTTTACTAGGAGCGTTTCCAGGTAATTCGAAGGTAAAAGGGTTTTTCGTTTGTAATAGTAGACGAATTTGCATTATATCCGACGCTACTCATTCGCGGCATACCCGATGCTGCCAACAAGCGAATCATGTGGTATCATGGGAAATGTATTACAAATCAGAACTATCACATTGTACGGTGTACGAAGAGAGATATAGTCATCCACTATTTCGAGCCTGCGCGTTCGGGAATTATGGCAGGGATAGTGTGGTTACTCTGCGTAACTCCTGTGTGGAATGGTAATGTGTGAAGTCATCTAGTATACCTCTGAGAAACACTTGTTTGTCGGCGGTTATTTATTCCAATCACGTGGATGAAGCCATATGGTGATGTTCTCCACGGCAATCATTGTACTCAAATGACTGACCGTCGCATCGCAATTCATATCAATTCCTTGGTTTATTCTTTACAACCCCAACTGCTCAGAATTTTGTAAGCTGTACCAGGCAATCAACGTTATAAATAAGCTAGTTAAAATTATGAAGTACTTGGAATCAATGTACCCGTTGCAAAACGTTGTTGGAATTGGGTGCGCCGCATCATTACCCAGTGTCTGGCTTTTCCTACTTCGCAGCGCAACAGACCTTCCAGCATGTGCAAACCAGGCAGGTATGCACAAGTGAAAAAAGCTGGTTGAAAAGAAGGACCGGCTCCATATGGGATGCTCAGGAGAGGAGGTAGGGGAGAAGGCTAAGTAGTGCCAGAGAATGGTCAATGTGGTCGCTGTCGATAGATTAATAGAGAAAATTATACTGCTGTATATATCGCGAAACTCGCCGCAGCTTTCAATGAATGCGCGAATTTTAGAAGCGCCTTGAACTTCTGTAGCTTTCCATCACTTTCGCAGCTTTGTGCATTTCCTGATTTTATTCTCAGAGCTCGCGCCAACTTCTGAACGTACCGTGAACTTTCCCTTTCCTCTACGTACTTTCCCAGCTTCTCTCGTTTCGCAGCGTATCTCCTTTCGTGGTCTTTCGTAGCCTTTCATAGCTTTTTGCAGTGTCTCTTTATTCCTTCTATCACAACATATACAGACTCGCCGCGATGGATTTAATTTGTCGTTGGCTTTGGACAAGAGGAGAAAGGGGAGAGCGGAGAAAGGGATGAAAGACATTCTTAAACCCATCAAGCATAGTTAAGCGCAGGCTAGTTAGCAAGCAAATACGAGAAGATCATATGCGAACGAATCAGAATGTTTACTTTTAGGAAGAACCGTAAGTATATGTTGCAGTGTGTACAGGCGAGAAAGACAAGAGAGAATCTTAGGACTATCTACAATGCGTGTGTGAGCAGGAAGCAGTCATAGGTACAAAAGTATATGCCGCACGGAATCTATGTACTCAGACGAATGATTATGAGTGAAGGGACCTGCAATGGCATATAGCGGGCGGTAAAGTTACAACGCTTTTTCAACCCGACATAAAATATTGGGGGATGGATTTGAGACCGTCGGGTTGTTGTATAGATGGTATTCTAACTTGTATAGTTATTTAACCGGTGTTCCACCGGTTATTTCCTCGCGGATTTCACCATGTAATACGATTTGCACCCGAGTAGAATTAGATGTAACACGATACATTCATATATTTGTAGATACACACCCAATCTGAAATTTGATGTCGTAATACCCCTGCGCTGTGATGTGTTTGAGCCACGGACCTAATGAACCTATCCGACTGCATTCGCAGCGATTGTCAGTGAAAGACTCCAAGCATTGTAAAGAAAGGAAACTTACACTGTAGTATTACATATGAGGGATATATTCCGACCACACCACAGTGACATATGCCCCTTCAGGAACCTTACGAAGACTGAGAAAAGACTCTGCCACGATGGTCACTCGACTAAACAAAAAAAGTGGAGCCATGACAACCGAAAACAGCCAATATGGATATAACATGATTTTAAATGGCAAAGGAAGCCGTTTCAGGACCGTACCCCCAAGAGTAAGCTGCTTAAAGACCATCTTCATGAGTTTTTGCGCTCCACCATCTGATCCATCGAAAAAACCAGAAGCACACACCAACCACACTGGTGCAGATAGGCTCCCCACCACAGTTGTGATGCATACCATTTTCCACATAAGATTTTCCGTTTCGGTAGGGAAGTCACATCCCCACGCTAGAAAATGTATCCCCCCGTAAGCTGCAATAACAACAAACAGGATTCCGAATATCGTAGCTGATTCCCAAGACCCAAATAGATAGTTAACAGTGGTGACATTAGATGCTCGGGGTGAGAGTAGCTTCGCGGGTCGCCCTTGATCGTTTTGCTGCATGGCTTTCCATAATTCATTGCCAGCCGTTTTGTCTACCACGGTTGGGTCTCGCACCCTCACAGGCTTCTTGAACCAAAAACAGTACATGACAAGGGCACAGAAAACATGGACCAACGTATGTATTTCCAACAGTGTAAGAGGTAAGCCTTTTATCTTACGGGCGACCACCTTGAGCACCATTAGCATGAGCCCAAGCTTCTTAAAGGCGTCAGTGACCTAACCTGAACCACCATCCAGACTACCTGAAAAATGACCAAACCCTTTGCTAGAACGTCTGCCTTGCTTTTGTCATTAATGGTTTCGCGGTCGATTTTGAGGAACACGCCAGCTCGAGCAAGCGCGATGAGTCCAGAGCATGTAATAGTCATTCGTTTCGATATATTCACTTGATGCGGTATGTTGAACTCGGTGGTGTCGATTGCGAATCCTCCCATTACCGCATAGTAGCCATAGACCAAGGGGACTTTTTTTTTTGACCGCAATACCCACCCAGTAAACCAAGAACCAGCCTTGGATTGTTTTCCCCGTGCCATGCTATCCAGAGCCTCGACGAGTTGCCAGAAGAGGGCGCTGATGGTATGTCGTAGACTCCGGTGGGGAGACATTTCGTTCCACTGTATCCGCACATTCTCTGGCATTTGTGCTTCCAGTTGACGGCATAATCGCCTCGCTTGAAGCCACTGAAAATAGGCGCATACTAAGACGACCTCGGGGGCAATGAGAGCTATCAAAGCCCATTTCGCCATGCGCCGATAATAACGGTACGAGAATCGACCCTCATCTCGAGCTGGAACGTTGAGGTGAATTGCGTTATACACACAAAGCAGCAGTGTTAGAATGCAGCTGTAAAGAATACCTAGTCGGAAGTCAGTTAGTGCCAAGGAAGAAGCTGTACGGGAAGAATTAGTACCCCATGTTCCACGATATTGTGGTTCCGGCACCCACGATGGTGCAAAGCTTCTATGAAGGGCGGTCTGGTTTCTGATCGATGGATGCCATCCGTCCACTGGATGTACTGGCGACCCATATACATGGCTGGAGTGGTTGAGTATTTGTTGGATGAACAATGCTGCAGCAATCATTCTAACTATCGGTACTATATTGAGTTCGAAGTATTCGGAAATTGAAGGGCATCTGGGTGAGAAATCAACCGGATTCTGGCAAAGAGCAAGCTGACATGCAATAAAGACCTACGAGAATTCAAGCGATAGCACTGCTCTTCATTGTTTTTTACATATCAACTGCCCTGTAACTGCGGCTCAAATTACTGTGCAGTATTGGCATAAAAAAGAAAAGAAAAATTCATAGGACTTGTTTGTCCCTACCCATCTGATCGAACGGTGCTACCCACAATCCAAAAGACCTAACTACACATCATGTACCTCATTTCACCTCTTGACACTATTTTGCCTCGATTCGTGATATTAGTACACTTTGTCGCATACCATTCGTACCGAAGTGGTCGATCGTCAGCCCTAGCATCGCTTTGTTCTCAAAAGACGTCACCGCTACCAATACTGTGGGAACTAGGCATCAGCTGGCCGACGTGGACATTTGTCAATAGCTCAATATGTGTCCTGTCCACCAATCTCCGTTCAAAGCTTCGGAGTTGAAATATTTTTAGCTACCGATCACATTCTCAAGGAAAATCTTCAAACACCCTACCTGCTGAAAGCACCCGATATGGTAAGTATGCGCAACCTGAAACATGCACCGTGATAAGGCTCCCACATCAAAGTTGTTTGCTAGCTCGTTGGTCAGATTCACATGTTGGTACTCCCACACTCAAGTAGACTTGAAAATTGAGGCGGTCGAAGAAAATACGATCACCAATGCCCCACCACTACGGTATGAGGTTAGATAGAGTATTTCCAGAAGATCCAGTTTGCATATTTTCAAATTCGTCACGGTATCATGTTAATTAATTCATGATTTACGCTTCTAAAATATGGTAATTTGCACAACCATTCAAAACCCCAATTTCAAGTCTTACGCAGCATACCTAGAGGAGGCTAACCTGCAACGAACCACATATGTTTTAAGGCCTAAAACCGTACCTACATTTTTATGCGTCGACAAAAAATACCACTATAAAATGGGTTATGGCATTGGGACGCTGAGCAGAGGTTCGATAGTACAAATAATATGAGCACAAACATATGCGCGGCCCTAATAACTTAGAAAGATTCACTAGTACGAATCGCACATTTGTGAAAGATACCATTGTCAAACCAAAGTACAACATAGGGTGTGAGACAGACAATCGTGGGGTAAAGGGGGATTTTCCATACAATAGACATTTCGAAAAGATCCTCTAGCCGTTTTAATGACATCCACACTTGGGAATTTTGGACAGTTTCTGAGATTATTTAAAAATGATAGAACTAAAAGTTTAAATTTCTATCCTACGTGAACTTCAGCACTGTTCATGTGGACGGCAGGTAGTGTTTGAAAGAATTATGGCATTTCAACATTTTGAGAAGTCAAGTAACATACCTCTCTATACTTAGGTGATCTGAATGCCATTCATTATGTGTCTCGGTGCTTATGTGTAGCTCTCTTGAAGCGACAAATTAGAATGCACTCTACTAATGCCCTCGCGGAAGGAATATCTTATTATCCGGATTTTGTTTCGTGAGTCACGTGGAAGTTGGACACCTCGAGTTTCTACACCTCAGAAGAATTTCTATAGTATAGGCAAAAGATTTATTGGGAACTCTATATACTGTTAGAACTAGCTTGGTAGCGATCGCACAAATGTGTCAGCTAAGTTTCAGTGACTGGGTATCTAGTGACACCTAATCAGAGCAACTACCTAAGCTCACCGATGATTCACCTATTTTGGTAGAATGAGAGACGATAAAATACTGAAATTGCAGATCTCTCATGGACTCACAGAACAAAATGCATAGAAACACAAAGTGGATAGCGACACATCAGCCGTTAAATCGGAGCCACGGCAATGAGGCATGTGGGTCAGATAGATATGGTCAATATAGAAAAAATGGTATATATATAGAAAAGATATTTAGAATAGTTTTTACATTGAATAATGCGGATAGATACAATGAGTATAAAACAAGATGGGAAGGAAAGCGATATATGGCGATAAACAGACAAATGACGAGGGGTTTTGCAAAGTTGTCAAAACAGGGTTATAGATACAGGATCTGGAAGCGTAGAACAAAAATTACAAAATACGTACATGCCCACCTTTACAAATGAACGCTGCGGAGAGGGACGGTCTTTAACCTCAATCGAGAGAAGTGGGTGAATGCAAAAAATAAAATAAAAAGAACAGCAACAGATATATATACCCACCATATACCACAAAACTAGGCGCCAAAAAGATACGAATCTTCACTTCTATATCTAATTGATTAGCGCTAGCCATTTCCAAATACAATGCCACAAAAAATAAATCCACATCCCGAGTCGCACTCCTGATTATACCGGGTTATTTCACTAGTGCAAATTACCTTTGCGGCGACCAAACATTCTCCTCCGTGTAAGAGCTGGGGAAAAATCAACAGACCCACTTCCTCCCCGATCCTACCACCACCTGGTCCATCACATCTTCTGGAGCTCATTGTTCCCGCATCGAAATGGATGATCCGCCGAGAATTGGCTTGGGGATATAAAACTGAGAAGGAATTGGGATGGGTTCGTATTGCGGTGGAAAGACCCTCTGCCAACTGAAATATAGTGCGCAGTTCTTGCTTAAGCCGCCTCTCCGATGTTTTGCTAGTCGCGATCGTACACACCATATTGTACAGCTGGTCCTCAGGTCTGGCGTGAGAGTGCTCGGCTACTACGCATAAATTTCAGAATGGTCACTACCAGACTTGATACACATAATATACATACTATGTTGATTCAGAGTCCGAAAAATAGAGGCTCCAACTAAGCCCTCAATGACATGCTGGCGTAGATATATGTCATTTAATATAAGCCGGTGAGGAGGGCGAATATAAATAACTTGTTCGATTTGTTGCTCTAAGTCTGGCGGATGCGATTGTAAGGACGAGGAGGGATTGTCGCCCTTGCTGAACTTTCTGCTCCATGCCCGCACCATCGTATACAACTCATTGAATGTTTGTTCGATGTCGCCTATAGTTCGTACTTCGTCCGACCCGCGAACACGTCTTCTGCGGAACCACATGTACACGTCTCGCTCGTGTATCGCGGCGGTGGCGTAGGGTTACGTTTCCTAGATACATTAGTAGGTGACATATATTATTTAACAAGAACATACAACTGTACGGTATTGACATTTGAGTGGTACAATGGTGCATTTAAAATTCAAAATAGAAACAATTATAGTAATCCACCGGTGCCACAAATTGTTGCCGAACACAGTCTGTGAACGAGGCAACTGATGCAAGGAACGAAGAGAAGATAGAGGAAGTTGTGATGGTGCCGGTGTATGCCCCGAAGAACGGACGTTTGCAGTGTAAAACGGTGGTCGCAGGCTCAGTACCACAGGATACTCGGTCTAATGACTGCAAGTTGAGCCCATACTTTGTCTTCCAGCTCAGATGGCGCGGCCTTGAGAGACAGATTAGTCGTTTGTGACAATTGCGGTAGGTGAACATTCAAATGTAGCAGAAATTTCCTTCAAGAGCAGGAATCAATAAGACAGGCCGGGATATGCAATTTAATAAATACCCCTCGGTGAACGTTCTATTCAGGCTTACATGCGCCCGTGTCACCGTTGCATGCTGTGGCACCCTCCTCAGATCGAACTCGGGCCGATTCAACTTCCAAACGAGTCTCCACCGGTGCATCGTCATCCTATATGCCACATACTATAGGCCCTAATAACCTCTGCTTGCCACATACAAACCCTTCCGGAGCACATAGTGAACTCAGAATTTGAACTGGTGGTCATAGTAGCATCTTTGTACGCTGCGGTTGAACTTGCTTGGTTTAATTAATCAATATCTGTGTGAGAGGGAGAGTTTGTGCCTGGCACGGCTTTGGAGTTGTATCCAGCTGTGGGCGTCCGTGTGTCGCCGAGTGGGCACAATTATTGATCTTGAAGGTCACTACTATTATTGGGGGCTGATCCGATGGAGGAAACGCGAGAACGAGCGCGTTAGAGCTGGAGTCAGTGTGAGAGATATTCATACATACCTTATTAAAATCAAGAAGAACCAGCGGCCTGGTGGTATTTCTTTAGATCCAGACTTTTCGTACTACAAACCAGCGTCTATCCGATATATACCCGCGCAAATGATCATACAGCGCCAAACAAGGCCATGCCGAATAGCAGACCCATTCCCAGTCTCAAATCATCAGAGTTAAAGCTCCCATAGAATCGTTAACCTAAGCCAATCACACTCCGTACTGGGATTAGTATTTGTTTCCTGCTGTTTGGTTTCTCTCCCCCTGCCACCCGTCCACGATATTGGAGTACAATTATTGCCATTTGACAGCAGTCGATAGACGATGAAATATGACGGGTAACCATGATAACACCTACCAACCAACAATCGACGATTTTTGGCCGCCCATGCGGGGATTATCCTGGATCGTTCTGGCCTTGTTTGACACAGCGCTTTGGTAAGGCTAGACGAAGTATTGGTCTGATGACTTCACGCTAGACATACCGTACAACGCCTATCATGTTGGCGACATCGTGGAGGGTAGATCATCAACGAGATAGGCAATTTAGGCACCTTTACAGGCCGAATTGTGCAGTGGAGATACCATGCTGATGAGTTTATCTATTAGTATCAATACTAGTGATCGGTACCATTTTCAAGAATTTCCATGCTATCGAAAGCCTACAGCCCTAGCCCAGCTTGACCTGTAAATTCGATGTTTTAGAATGTGTATTGAGTGAAATTTAAAGCCGCAAGTGGGCTGTGCACGTCTTGATTGATTGGTGCGTTGAGGCAGCCATACTGGGTTGGGTTTGCCACTGCTCAGAAGGTACGTGGCCTGCGGCTGATTAATTGAAGCGTTACGCAGCGCACTATTATTAAAGGCGGGGAAAGAACAGGGGTGGGGTAGATCTATGAATCGTACGCGTAGTGACTTTGTCACAACCGAAGCTTGTGGTAGTTTTTTTGCTTTGTAATTCGGTCTATGCAATGTGGCACATTGACGAGAGCTCCGCGGAGAGGTCAACTGGCCAATACCGAGCTCTGTAGCGGGTATTAAATCCTGGGTAAACGAATTCGGCACTCGCCACCACTGCAGGGGATATTCGAGTAATAGGATTTGACTATCGCTAGAGACAATCAACTGCTCCAAACTATGGATCCTTGGTGTCGTGACTTGCAATTGTAACAGAATTGATACCACATCTGTTACTGCTATAACTCTAATTTATCTGCAATAGATGATGCTAGATCAAGCTGGCCGGACCCTCGTCATATACAATCATGTGTGATTTTGACTGACTGGGAAGGCGGAAAAGTAACTCACTATAAACAAAGCCAGTTTTTCCTGTTCTCAACATATTATTAGAGATGTGGGCCTAGGCAATTCCAAAATTCTCAGGTGAGATTTTTTGGTCTTGGCCGGGTGACAAGCGACACCTTTAGAGACAGCGAGGAAGTTATTTGATACTATAGCTGAAGATCATTCCGTTTACTCTCTTGATCCTATAAGTGCTTTCACCCATTTCAATCGGATTCAAGTGGAAACAAAATGCGAATACCAACGCATTCGATGTCAGATCAATCGCTACGCATGTTTAGAATCGCAATTGCCTATCCGGCGTCCCCAGGCAACGAAAGATCAGGGAACAAATACCTCACCGGCAGAGATCGCACGGAACCTATAAAATTGTAGGATAACCGCTCTGATACAGTGCGGGGGTCTTTCGCCCATCTTCTAATCTAGATCTTTTATTTGTAGATCTTATTCCACCAGTGGACACGTTGCAGTGATCGGCAGTGCAATTTATCTGTCCCTTATGACGTGCTATATTCAGAAATGCATCCTTCGTATTCAGATCCACTCAATGTAATCCGAAATCTAAGCGCACGGCATTACACGGGATGAACGATCACCCACGGGCATCAAACTCCGCTGTGTTGAGCCCTATGTGGTTTGAACTAGAATGAAGTAAGTGTAAGATCCACAGACAACCGTTTTGCCCAGCCTGCCAGCTTCTCGTTGTCTGACAGCTCTGACGCTATTAGTCAACAACATGTGAAGGAAACATAGCGGAAAATGTTTTTATGATCGTTGAGCGCACCACAACTGGTATTTGACACGGATCGACCATTAGCACTAGATGAATCTAATGCCTTAGCGAAACAGAATTTGGCTGAATGCGAGTGGCTTGACCACGGTTTAGAGTACTTAGTTTACCCGTTGTTTCTGCATGTGAGAGTTGACGAAGGCCGGAATAATTCATACGTGCTTGTGTTTAATGTCTGACCTCAGTCGAGACTCATTGCCGTCATACTGGGATGCAGGTACGCCAAAAGAATCTAGATCGAATATTACGCAGTTATTGGCGCGATTGCAGATATACAGGGGTAGGGGGACGACTTTTTTGTTATATCACATCCCATTTTGACTCGCAATTTGCCGCGTTTTCACGCCAAAGCATGTGACGTCGGAGAAATACCAAGTTGGTCACAGAATTTTGCCTTATCTACCTTGATAGAAGCCGGGTTTGCATTGGAGCTAGTCAAGTGGCTATCAGCAGAAACGGTTTTGCTTGCATTAATATACTCTGTAAGTATCATTCAGTGAACTCACTGTTACCCTGTAGCTGCAAATTAGCAAATTAGACATCGAACTTTAAACAGTGGCTAGTGACGAGTCTGGCGTGCTTTCAATCTGTCTATTGACAGGGCTAATGCTACGATCATTGATCCGCCGTGTCAGGTAGCATAGACCTGGTCGCCTGCACTCCGCCTGCACGAGGCTAGTATAACCATCGTTCCTACGCAGAGCTTGCCATACCGTTGTGACACATATGTCTCCACTGATAACCCTGACGATCGCGACAACAACGCTACGTGTAGGGCAGAACATCAGGAGACACGATGAATTTGTTGCACCAAATTTGAAATCTTATTGGCCTGATAAGATCATAAAGCGGGGCTAGAATGGTACGCGTCTTGCAGGAATCTTGTGACGTTCCCTAGACTTCTCATACACATATTGACATCATCTCCGAGCCTACTCCGCAGAAAGTCCGCTAATCGCCGTTGCACTCCGGAATCCATGCAAGCCAGTGTTCACAATCACCGTTGCTGCCACAATTCAAGGTCCTGCAAGAGTGGTCAGACCTACTCGTCACAGTGCAGATGCCAAGTATCAGTATGGATAAATGGTTTCACAAAACTCCGTTAAATCTTGCCTTGGGGGATAGAGTCTTGACCAGGTGTGGGGCGGGGGCAAGGATAGAGTATGGGCCGATCTTAAAGCAGCCGGGAGCAGTGACGGAATGGAACCAATGACGGAGAAAGGATATAGACCCCATTAGCTGTAGGATCCAGAGAGCAAATCGTGTTGGATTTATATAATATCACTGTCTCTTGCCCAGCCGTATGCTAGCTCGTACCTCGCTTCCCAGAGCTGGATGGGTGGTGCATGAGCCGCCCGAGCTGGATGGGTGCATGAGCCGCCCGAGCTTACAAGGCTGCGGCTCACCAGGCGCACCACACATCCACCATAGTCTGGGCCGAGAAAATTAATATCATTAGATTGCACCATCGTTTACTTTTTCTAGAGGCTGATCATTTGCAATTTATTGTGAGCCTGGAAAAGCACAAACACCTGTAAAAGATTTAGAACTCTGAATGATACGTTGCTGCACTCTTCCCAAGGAGGATTCCACGGCTCCCGGTTCACGAATTCTTTATCATCTTGTCTTATTCCTCCCGTAAGTGCTGCTATGATCTCACTCACGGGATGGGGCAGTGTTCCCAAACGGCCAAGCCGGTGCCCAAAAAAGCCGGCAGCTGTCAAATTTCCATTTCAAAAGCTTCAGATGTGTCAAAGCTGGCCATTATTCATGACTATCTCCTTCTCTTCACTGTATCATAGAATATACACACGGTTTTCCCCTAAGTACTATAGCAACATCTATCGTCAAAACAACCCGAGTGACACAGCGTGATACGCCCCGGGCCTCCTGTACCTACTCAATCACCTAACGCGTATGCCCCATAATGCATCATGTCAGCTCTGTTGTTCAAGAAGCCATCATAATGAGCCTCAATTAGGGCAACCAGAGGAGCCGCGAGAATTTTGGTCAGTATTATACCGTGGAAGCTAACGAGGCTAAAAACACCGCGCAGCCGAGAAGTACAGATGATACAGGGCACCACGAGTTAGAATATCTGAACTTTTGAAGTGAGTATTACATGACTGCTCCTAGTCCGATGGTAATGCCTGATTCGTGTGATGTGAGATTTATTCCACGTGTTGAGTTCATATGACCTAGACCGCTTCCGCCATGGCCCGCCTTTGCCCGTAGCCCCCGCTGGCTTCGAGTCTGTGCAGTCACCGAGACCTGCCATCAGGTGATCTGGAGATTAGAAATCGGGAGTGTGGCTGGTCTCAAGATATGTATATAGCACGCATGCTGAAACTTGCAAACTTGAGAATTATGTATCGATGGGTGTGGAAGATTAGTTAGGGTTTTCCGGATCACGTGAAGAGGTACTGGTATGTTACATATTCGGATTTATGCCGGATGTGCAGATATATACAAGCTACTGCAGCTACCACTCTGGGGACGACTTTCAATCTGAATGCCCCAATGGGTTGATAAATACAGCGATAAAAGACCAACCTCTTTAAATTATACAAGTTACGGTGGCGGCTTCGCCGCCAGCCCGACTCCCAGGTACACTCCACTTCAACCTCTCTGGTATGCTCGATACGCAAGTGTATCTCTCCAAGTCCCTGTGATTTTTTACCGTTGCCATGGCCAAACATTGTGGGTGAAAAGATGCCTTCTGCTCAGCTATTTCAATCAATTGAGTCCAATTAAGTCCTCAAGTTTTGCTCTGATCACAATGTGTTCTATGCATGAAATATGTATAAATAGGTCCCATTTTACTTCCTAGTTGCCAGTTTAGTATATCACAAATTCTTATGGTGCTACTGTATAAAAACATACTAATAAATGAGTTAATCCACAACTACTCACCCAATATTAGACATATCATATATCTGAATCTGGGATGTGAAAGAGTGTATAGTTATGCACATTTGGCGTATAGGACACTTTGTGATCAGAGTCAAACACGCAGACTTAAGTTCATGTGGTTGATACTTGCCACTATCAGCCACTCAGCCACAGAATTCTGACCAATAAGAATCGAAAAAGACACATGTCGTCTCCTTATATGAATAATGTATAGCTAGAACAAAACATAAATAAATACTGGGACCACAGGGCCGGCATCAACTCTGAGTATACCACTAGACGAGAGAGATTTTTGGTTTGATTTTGTCTATTTAATCGAGGCCTAGAAGGCTGTATATGTAGGATCTCCCATATGCATATGCATACACACTTATCTGCAATGCATTACTTTGAGTCCTGATATAAGCCTGTATCCTCATGTAAAGCCACCATGTTCATACCAGGACGAAACAGACGATATATTCATATATACAACATGACTGCTGCATCCCAATATAACAAGAAGTAATTCTATATTCTTTCAATGAGATTTTTTAGTGTATGAACATAACTACTGAATGTTTCTAACTGGAAGACAGTTCTAGGAACCCTGAATCTCACTATAGGCCGCTGAGGCTTGGAGGAGAAGGCCTTTTCCGAATTTTCATCACGAGGCATGATTAAATGAACATTTAGTCATAAAACAATCTTTCATTCTTAACGTGCTGTATTGATTCATCAAACCCACCACACGCACTCAAGGGAATCATTATTCATATTGCTTATGTTTATCTTTAAATTATCCAACCGCCAGTAGTGTTCCCAAGCGGTCAGATCGACCACCCGGTCATCTATAGATCCGTAATCCGGCAAGGCCCGTTCGCCTCTGAGAAAGCCGCCCTTGGCATAGACCGGCCTGGTCAAAACTTGGAAAGCCTGGTTATCTATGGATATCAGTAGATACCTGCCTTGGCATTGATATTTGCAAATATTTACAGATGCCTGGCGCTTGGTGGATAAGTGGTGGATATCTGCAGATACCTGGCGCGTAGACTGCATGAAATAGATATCTATGACAACCTACCGGTATCTATGGAGAGAGAGAGAAAATAAAGCACCGAATAAGTCCGATGATTTCCGTACATAGATGAATCTCCAACAACCTTTATTCGATATATCTTTTAGCAGAAGGGTGCAGAGTCAGGGAAGGGGTGATAGTAGGATATCTTGTGGGCTCTGCGTTTATGACTTTAGTTGGACTCGAATAAATTTCTTATTGCATCACGTGTCATCTATAGATATCATAGTTTGGCTAAATGATGCTTTTTAGATCTGCAGATCTCTGCAGACCGGCCAGATCATGATTTCGAGGCCGCCCTTGGCGTAGACCGGCCCGGTCGAAGGCCATATCTGACCGGACTGACCGCTTGGGAACACTGACCGCCAGTACACAGAAATGTATGGACTCATCAGTCCAGAAAGATGAATTCAGAAATACTACAAATGTGGAATATATTCTGACCATCCAACTGTAACATATGCCCCTTCCGGAGCCTTGCGGAGACAAAGGAAAGACTCAACGACGATTACCATTCGACTGCGAAGGATTAATATGGCCATTATGACGGAAACTAGCCAGCACGGATATAATACCACTCGTAATAACAGCGGGGTTTTTTTCCAGGCCCCATCGTGAAAAGTTAGGGAGTTATTGAACATCCGTACTAGCTTTCGTGCGCCGCCACCGAACCCATCGAAAAATCCCGATGCAAAAACCAGCCATATGGGAGAAAATAAGCTACCTGCCGTAGTGATGATGCAGACAATCCTCCATAGAGACCGTTCCATTTCAGAAGGAAATGAAAATTCCAAGCTACAAAATAGATTCCTCCGTATAATGAGGTAACCGCAAAAACAATGCCGAAAATTAAAGTTGACTCCCACGGTCCAAAATTGTGCTTGACAAAAGTAACATTTGATGCTCGTGTTGCCATTAGGCTTATATGCCGCCGTGAACTATTAAGTGGGGTATTGTTTTGAGATTCGATGGCCTTCCGCAATTCAATGGTAGCTGATTCATCTATCATTGTTTGATCTAGTACCCCAATGGGCTTCTCAAACCAAAAGCAATACATAAACCTGGCGCAGAATACATGCACAAGTGTATGTACTTCCAAAAGTGTGAGCGGTAAACCCAGATTCTTGAGGGCAATAGCCTGGACAAAGAATCAACACAGCCCAGAGATTTCTTGAGCAAGGGGATTGAATTAACCTGCATTACCATCCAGATAGCCTGAAAGATAACAAAGACTTTGGCCAGTACATCTGCCTTGCTCTTGTCGTTGAAGGTTTCCCGATCGATCTTCAGGGCGACACCGGCACGGGGGAGAGTAATGAGTCCGGCGCATGTAGCGGTCGTTCTCGTTTTGGTGACTGGTTGATGTGGAGGACTAGATTCAGTTTCGGTGTTCACAGCAAATCCTCCCATTACCACGTAATACCCATAGACTAACGGTATACGGCTTCGGAACTTAAAAATCCATCCATCGAACCGGGATCCAGTCGTTGGGTATATTCGACCTAAGATCTTTGAAACAAGAACGCATAGGGATTCTCTGATAGTGCGTCGTATACTCCGTTGAGAAAACATTTCGTTCCACTGGAGATCATTTTTTTCCATCAAGGCTTCTAGTTTGTCATATAACTGCGTTGCTTGAAAATACTGAAAAAAGCGCACCCCAAAACGACTTCTGGGGCGATGAGGGCTACTAAAGCCCATTTTGCTGTACGCAGATAATAATAACGATATACAAATCGACTTTCGTCTCGTGTGGGTACATTGAGGTGAATCGCGTTATCAGTGTTCGCAAGCGGTCAGATCGACCGTCCGGTCATCTGTAGATACGTAGACCGGTCAGATAAGATGACAATTTCTGACACCGGCCTTGGCATAGACCGGTGGCGGCTTCTTGGTGCATATCTGCAGAGCTGGAAGATATCTGCCTTGGCATAATTAGCTGTAGATATCTAGTGGTATACATAGAGCTGGACGATAACAACAGATATCCATGAATATTTGCAGATGTCTGAGGATGATTGATTGCTATTGGTAAACTGTCGAAGTCTGTTGTAAGATCTAGAGGTCTCTGGATGTTGCCACTACACTTCTTCACGAGATATGACTCATGATTCGTCATACGCTGTGGTGGAATGGCAGAGCTAGAAGGCAGAGAGCTTACCATCAACACTGTACCACACATCTTGCATCATTCCAAAAGGCATTTGTGAGAAAGAGCGGTTCTGGCTTGAGCAGTGAAGAAAGAGGGTGAGAAGATATGATACTACCCGGCCGTGAGGATGCACGCAATTGGGTGGATCCACAAAATGTCAGACAGAGCAAGTGAGATCAAAAGATGGGAAAGATAGATTGCGTATTTTGTTGTATGATAGGATGATACACGATGAGGTGAGATGAAACGAGATGCTTTCATCTCCGGGGTTTCCCGAATCTATACTGCCCATCGCTCAGTCCATCCCTGTTACCCCTGCATCTCTGCCCATCAGCCTCCGTACACCCACCATCACTTAGTTCTCTGACAAGCTGAGCATCGGTGGTGGCAAGAAACGGATTTTCCCGCCACAATGCACTTGGTTGTCACCACTTGAGTTATTGCCAGTGGCTACCCTGCTTCTCTCTGTATAGTAAGACTTTGATTTCATCCAAAGATAGAGAGTAATGGACATGTTTTCTTATCTGTTGGCCAAAGATTTAGCCTGAAAGACCGACGAGTTTCTAGATGGCCGGGCAAGCTGCTGGAAAGGAATGGAGAGTGATTGCTAAGTCGCTGAGTCGACTCATATATGACGAGACATTCGCAACCTGCTCAACTACTGACGAGTTGTAATGTATGTTCACAATGGTTCTTCCGCTGAGGCTCAGGATTTTTGCAGTTTTTGTTGAGTATATAATACGCTTGATTTTCCTTCTCTCAGATTTTGTATGATAGACAATTCAACCTCTCTCTTGATTCACAATTTCTTTCAATAGTAACAATAGAATTTCCAGTCAACAATCACCCGCTGAAGACTATATTTTCCAAATAGTAGTTATGCAGCAACCACCGAGTCCTACCCCACAACTGACTATTGCTCCCAGGCCACAGAATTCATCCTTTCAGTTCAGTGTTGAGTACAGTGACCATGATAGCAGTATCCTGAGTTCAGTACCCAGTAATCTGTTTACACCTACGCTTGGAAGTAATGCAGGTGACAAAGGTTCATTTGATCTAGATAGTATGTCCACTCATTTTTTCCACTGGAACTGCATGTTGATATAAATTAATGATGCCAGGGAGCATCTGTGGGTTTCTAATGCATTTCAGAAGACAAAAAAGAAGCAAAAGGGCTATTGTTGGTATCTGTGAAATGGAGAGGAGTATTGTGAAAATGGAAAATGGCGATGGCATTGTGTATGCTGTAAGCCTTCCGGTCCAATTAGTCTAGGAATGCTTGTAGTGATATATTCTGACTCAGGTAGGCCCGAAGCACCGTGATCCCACATACACAGATGGCTCAAACAGCAACATGAACCACCAGTTAGACATTGCGCATGGAATTACTCAGGAGAATCCATATGGTACAAAGGCTGGTAGCCAATCAGGTCCTCAAAATCCTATTCACCAGATGTATGCCCAAGCAATTCAACAACTGCAGTTCAACAAGGAGCTATTTAAACCTCTCTTGATTCAGTGGATCTGCAGCAACAATATAGGTTTCGGGTTGATGGAGCAACAATCATTCCGGCTCGTGCTTGGATATTTACTTGCCTGAGTCAGTTAACTCTCTTTCTTTCCCATATATTAACTGATTTTAAAGTTATTGGTTTGTTGTCTGCCTCCTGTACTGCTCTGCCAAAGGCACTCCCTACCACCGGAAATACAATTAAGAATAGGTTCCTGATACAATTTTCACAGGCACAGGATGTTATTAAACTGAAGTTGAAAGAAAGTTATCTTTCTGTACACTTCAGCTTTGATTTACGGGGTTCTCCAAATCATCAAGTATTTTTTGGTATAATTGGGTACTGGATTGATGCAACAGAAGAATTACGGTGTGTGTAACTTGGAATGGAATAATTCAACGGACCACACACTGGGGTGTATCAGGTATATGTCATTTCGGTACTTCTTCAACAATATTAACTGCTGCATTGTGTGGGCTACTTCACCACTGACAATTCCTCCAATAGCGATACAGCAATGATTGCACTGGCATCATAGTTCTCAGATGAAGGCATATCATTTGATCCGGTCAGGCAATGAATTGGATGTTCTGGACTTATCATCAACCTAGTGGTAAACACATTTCTGTGGGGATATGATGCAAAATCCCTTGAATGGGAAATTGGGTCACTTGATCGGAATGATGAGGCTGATACCGCACAGAGGCTGAAACTATGGTGCAAAACAGATCTTCTTGTACATCTTCACAATTGTTGTAGCTGGATACTACGATCTCTCTAGTGTCGAGACCGCTTCATTGACAAGGTAAATCACATCCAGCCAGAAACAACAGTTACAGTTCCACTTGTGGGGAGCATTAGATGCTGGCATGGTGATGTTGATGCACTTGAACGAGCTTTCATACTTTATTAATCATTGGAGGAATAAATATTCACTGCAGTGAGAGAGGAGCAACAGAAGCAGGAAGGAAAAGATAGAGATGTTATTGTGTCAGGAGAAATTGCAGATGATACGGAAAACCTTGACTTAGTCTCCGCTGGAGAACTCACCCTCCATGATTGGTAGGACCTAACAGTTATTCTGTCTATCTTGTCCCCATTCAAATGGTGGGCCCCCCACGTACAAGGTCTGCGTATGAAAACCACACAAGGATACAGTTACCTTGTTGAAGTCATTCTGGCCATGGACGAAATAGTCCAACATCTCAAACATGCGAAGCAGAACTACTCAGATACTCATTTATATAGCAGTCAGCTACTGTCATCTATCAATGTGGCCTGGGGCGTACGAGACATGTACTATACTACGACTGATATGCGTCCAGTTCTTTATTCCACAGTTCCTCTTCATCCAGGTAGGAAGCTTGGGTATTGTGAACAGGAAGGGAGTGACCTCCGTGATTGGATTGAGCTTGCACAGATGAAAAGTACAAATCTATGGGAAACAGAATTTCAAGATGTAGCCCAAGTAGAAGAGCTTCCACAGGCACCGGCACTATTGCGCTATTCACACGCAACTTCTCAGGTGGAAGAAAACCTCATTGCTCTACGGGAGCAGCACAAGCAGGCCAGGCTGAGCACTGCAGAGCAGGAACATGATGTAAGCAACAAGGACCAATTCCTTCGGTTCCAAAATACCTCTACTGAAGAGGTCAATGACTTGATTACCTGCTTGTCGGAACAGCAAGACTCACCTAGGTGGCATCAACGGGTTCGCATGACTCTCACTGTGCATTCAATTCCTGCCATGTCTACTGAGGTGGAAAGATTGTTCAGCAGAGCAAAAATCTTCATCTCAGATCGAAAAAACCGCCTGGGTGATGTCTTGGTTGCGGCGGTAGAGTGTTTGAAGTCATGGGAAAGGGCAGGCTTTGTGGAAATTGAGGAAGTTTTTCAGGTTGAAGCCCTACTGCATAAACTGGAGAAGCCGGTGAATAAAAAGTAGAATCATGGGATCAGGAATTTATACTAGTGTTAGCAACGGTTCCGGACCGTCACTTCGGGTCCGGGTCCGAGTCCAAACCGAACCGTTGCCAAATTGGCGGTCCAGGTCGTCAATAAACCCGAACTGCCCACTCGGGTACGGTTCCATGGTAAACTCCCAACCCGTCTGAATTGGGCGGGTTGTCAGCGGGTCGCACAGCGGGTCCATCTATAGATTCATATAAGGCTCTTCTATTTGCAGTGTGTTAATAGTATCTTATCAAAATGAAGTTTTCAGCAACCATTAATGAGCTTTTGCTTGTTGAGCAGTTTGCAATATCGATTAATTTG
>Ga0307515_10006032_pt1 | contig 24375 bp, 22 predicted proteins | sample 17_EM_MG_FD_194513 | JGI IMG/M metagenome (GOLD analysis project Ga0307515, IMG submission 194513) | Populus trichocarpa ectomycorrhiza microbial communities from riparian zone in the Pacific Northwest, United States - 17_EM | ecosystem: Host-associated > Plants > Roots > Unclassified | place... | reverse complement strand
CCTATTGGCCAATGGGAAGATTTGGCATATGGATCAACCCAGTGGCCAACCGGGAAATTTGGTGTATGGGTCAACCGGTGTACCAAGTTCACCATGCTAATTCCTTCCGCCAAATTACTAGTATACATTCCCAGCCAACTGCTCAACCTATTCTTCCTCCTCCCCCTGCACATGTCATCCCCTTGTCACTCTTGCTGTACTTTGTTCTCCAACTGTTATATTGGTTCTCTTTCTTGCACTCAGTCCGCCAGCTACCCCAGCTTGCTCTAGGCCCAGGGTTCAATTTACCAAGGCAATTTTAGTCCAGGTGGTAAGTGGTGATAAATTTCCAGTCATGCTCTTCAGCATGACTGTGCACTGAACACTGAACTTGATTCTTCTTGTAAACATAGAAGCGGAAGTCAAGGTAGTCATTGTTGTAGGTGAGGAAATTTTTGGTGGAGTTGGAAGAAGAGGATAGGATAGACACAGTGATAGAGAAGTAGGATAGACACAATAATGAAATAGGGTGATGTAGGAGTTCAACAGTTGAAAAAATATGGCGCTTTATTGCGCCTCCCTAAACTCCTCCCAACCTCCTACTTGGCACATCGGTCAGTACCCTCAGTTGGTGTATAGGTTGACCTGTTCACCAACTCGCCCGGAGGCGGAGGGGATATCAGGGTCCTGTCATACTCTAATTAGAGTCAATACAGTATGATTAAACAACAACAACAACCTGTTCACCAAGCTGACAATTTGGCATATCGGTCGACTTGTTGGCTAATGGGAAAATTTGGCGTATGGGTCGGAACATATACAATGTATTTGGTTTGCGTGGGTGGAGCGTATTATTTATTCCTTTCATTGGAATTGGATCTTGGAGGATGATATACTTGGGTCCGCGAATCATGGCCCATCACTTACCAACTCGATGATGACCAATGTTGAATTGTACAACGCTGATGATGTCTCTTAATCTTTATACAGGTAGAATCCATGCATTATATACGAGAGCCGGAAATCCCGTCGGAGGTCAACGGAGTGACGATCGGAGTAGCGAGTAGAGTGGTAGGTGGTAAGAGTGAGAAATTATGTAAAGGTGTACCAGTGACTCCGAAAGACCTCTCTAGACCTCGTTCTAGGCCTTATAGCAACAACTGAGATGAGGATTCACTGTAACCTGTACCCTGGTGCGGCATTGTAATACAGTCGAACGGATTAAAACAAGACCAGACTGTCTAGCTTATCTGGCGAGGTGTTCTAACACCTGGTGCATCAAACACTCTCTAAACACAGGTTTGGAACCGGGAAAAGGTGCTTCAAAACGCTGGTATTCTAAACACCTGACTACAGGCACGAAATCTGTTCTGCTATAAACACCCAGTGCTCTAAACACTACTCAAAACACTAGTTCATCGGCTCGAAGCCTGAAGACCTCGTCATCCTTTTTGCTCGCAGGCTCCGGATCCTCTTAAGCTTATCCTCTAGTTTTTCGCAATGAAGAATATTATGCCAGGATCGGTGGATTACGAGTTTTAAGACAATATTATACTCGCAAGCAAAACTGCGAGAATGAGAGTTAAAGTCAGACAAGATTCTGTAAGCCCACACAACAAATTTAAACATGATCAGATCAGCTGGCTTAACCGGTGAGGTACTCTAAACACCAGTACGCAAGTTCGAAACCTGCAAACAGTGCTTTAAACGCTGGTGTTCTAAACACCTGGCCACAGGCTCAAAACTTGTCTTGTCATTTTTGCCGCTCTTAACCTCGCAATCATTCGAATTGTACAGTGTGCTAGGGTGGATAAATTTCCTCGAGCTCATACCTAGTTGAACAAACCAAGACCCCGCTAGTCCATTGTATAAACAAGAGTAGATCGCTTAGCTTAATCATGAGGTGGTTCAACACCCAGTGCTCTAACTCCGGTGTACAGGTTCGAAACCTGCAGACCTTGTCATTCTTTTACTCTCCTCTCATCCTTGGATTCCTCGCTATAAAATAATGTTATTTGTGCCTGAGCAGATGTCAACCCATGTAGGTGATCAAATCAATAAGCATACATATGAGACTGGCAATTTATTCCTGACGGAGGTGTTGAGAGGCCAACTTTAGCGTTACCTTACTATTTACAAACGGTTCGAAAGGTGAGTTCAGTCCGCACACGTCGGTCGGTGTTTGAAAGTCCAAACATTGATAGAACTGCGGTTAGTCCCATCGGTTAGCAAAAGCCTAAACGGCCTTGCACTTTCCGAACAGTATCCCCGGATCGTAGAAGATCCTGCTCGCGATGCATCCGGACCCTATAAAATCGACACTCTGCATCAATCATTACAACCCCTTGATTAAATGAAAGTCTCAATTTATTCCAAGAAGGAGAATCGGAGAATTCATCTTATAGGGTTAAATCGATAGGAGTAGGGCAAAAAAAATCAACAGTGGTTATGAGGGATGTCTGATTGGAAACGTGGGTGAGCCAAGGCATCTACCGGACAACCCAATTTTCGGTAACGAAGATCAGGAGGATTACTGCCAGAAGATTGAGACATTTAGCAAGATACTATTTTATATATTCTACCATGATTATGCCATGGCCGAGCAACTTGGATCCGACGTTCCTTATGATGGTATACGCCAGCTGCGCAGGCACCGACTATTACCCAAACGCAGATACCATTTTTGGAAGCGTTGGCACACTGCTCAAGACGTTGCAACAATTCCGATTAGACTGACTACTACACCAGTCAATTCCTCGAATCTATATGGAAGTCCTCATGAAATACAACTAGCCAGAAACCGATGCTTTAGAATACTCAAGTGGGAACCACTAGGTGGTGATCGATGCGAAAACCTGCAGAAGCAACTCTATTCGCAACCTGTCTGGAGATCCAAAAGAAGCGGTTCCGAGGCCTTCATGTGAGGAGCCAACGAATACTGTATCTTCACATTAATCGACACTCTTCGCAATAATATTTAATTCATCTCGTCTATTAGAGTCGATCGATTTGAGGTATCCACATGATCAGAATGAGCAGTGAACACAGGTAAGGGACTTCATGTCCAGTTGGATTCGGAATTCAACAATTGAAGGAGGTGGTTGATATTGCAAAACACTGGCACACCTACATATGTTAGGCGCTGCCAGAATGACAATGCACATTATCCAAGACTCGAAGTCTCCGGGCAACGGAATGAGAGGTTGCCAGTTGTTTTGGACCACATACGAGAGGTCTCCCTTTCGCAGGAGATATTTTGAGCGAAAATACACTATCAATGCAGGAATTTTTTTCACTAGTTACACGTTGTAATCTAATATGCAATGAGGATATAAAATTCTAATTTAGCACTAGTATTGTTCTAATACACGGGCACTATCCATCTTCACAAATGCGTGTTTGTCAACGCGGCTTTGTAAGGAAATACACATCGTGTTGTAATCTAGTGGTACTGTAGATATATATGCTCCCCGACTCTATTAGTAGTTATGTTTTTAGGTGATATGATTCAGGTCTGAGGGGGGTTTTCTACTTGATCTTTCAGTACTCATGACATGATGTCTCTGATGGTACTGCTATTGTCTGTACCTATCTGTACTATTCTTAATGTTCATTTCTTCCCTTGTGTTAATGGCCGTGGAGGTACTAGTTGGGTGCTATAAAGTAGAGGTTCTTGAGAAAACTTATAACTAACTACGACGGGGTTTGGCCGAGCGAAGATTTCTGTGTATGTATTGATTTTCCCAACGGCTCTGACGCATCCACTCCACATTCGAATCTCGTTTACATCAATGCCTACAATATCTACCCCCCTCCCACACTTTCACGCAACCACTTCCTCAGCCTGGGGTTTCTGCTTAATCTCGCATCCAACTGCTCCCCCAAAAACCGCTTCAAAAAGAACCCGAGCAGCTTAAGTGCACCGACCAGCTCAAGATCGGGGGTTTTACACCCACAGGGTAGATAGTCCGGTCTGGGAAACCGGGGTGTGTGTTTCCAGATGTTGTTTTCGATTCACTCTATGATGCAGTCGTTGTGGATCCAGTGCTTACACAGCTTAAAATCAAAGCCATTGTGGGGGGATACGGGAAGGACGAGACTTTTGCATTGATGAAGGCAGGCACAGGGGAGGCTGAGAGATATGGTAGTGATGGGCGGTGTCATTGTGGGTAGATTGGATGAGTGATTTGGGATATGGTTGAGGGGCGGGTTTATGGGGGAGTATAGAAGAAAACTTGAAGTGTAGTAAGTCAAGCCGAAGAAACAGGTGGCCAGCTGTCTAGAACATACACACTGTCATGCGCCGCCACTCAAACTCAACCTGAATCCTCAATCGATGGGGAAACAAACGATTCTATGGACATCAAACGGATACATCCAAACCCCCTAATCCGTCCAAAATAAACTATTGGACGAAAATTGATCTAATGTTGGGGCCCACCAACTTGAACCATAGCTCTCTATCTCATATCTCAGTATTAATTTCCATTAGGCTAGTAGATATACCGTAGTCGTAATAGTAAATATCGTCGTGCTGTTTAACAATACCAAACCTAACCCTAGAAGGTTCATCGCATTTGAGCTTCTCTCGTTCTTTGTACTCTATGGCAGTGTAAAGTGGTCAAAATACCATTTCACGACGTTGTACATGGAATTAGTGGAATTGGGTGAATTCATGTGCACCAACACCCAATTCCACCAATTCCATGCACAACATTGTGAATATCATAGCATGATGTTGTATATTGTTGACAATGTCATGCATGAACTTGTAGAATTTGGTGCTGATGCACATGAATAAGGACTTTTGGAACTTGATGCATATTAAATACTGGATTTCTAAATCATGCATCAAAATAAATTGCAAAATCTAGTATCTGATGCACATCAAGTTCTAAAATCCTAATTCATGTGTATAAACACTGAATTCTGCTAGTTGGTACATGATGTGAATTAATGTTGACCACTACTCAAAGTCATACCACGATGTTGTGGTACTAAGTTGATGTGGTGTATAACTATTGAAATTGGGTGTTGGTGTGCATGAAATTACCTAATTCTATTAATTTCATGCACGACAGCGTTGAAATGGTATTTGACTACTTTACTGTACCATAGTACTCTACCTCACATTAGCTTACGGTTTATCTTCAGCTCAACCCTTGCTAGGTATTATATACTTTAACGGCGAGGTCTCGACGAACCCCACGATTACCGCCCTACAATCTCTTTGAAGGGTATACAGAGATCAGCTTTTGTTCAAACAGTCCTCTTGGGATCTCGTGATTTTAATTTGCAATGGAGGGCTGGATAACCTGTGTGGTGCTCCGCCATCTAACCGGCTCGCCCGGAGGCGGGGGGGGATAAGGGCCTGTCATACTCTAGCTAGAGTAAATACAGTATGAATAAACAACAACAACAACAACCTGTGTGGTGAGTGACAATGCGATTTGCAAGATGTACGTATCATACACTCCTGGCAATACTAAGCCTAACACTAAAGTAGGCGTAGTGGCGGAATTGCAAGGCGTGAGGGAAGTGATGTATTGTTTGCACTAAGTACCTTGAGTAACTAGTGGATATATTCAGCAGAACACGAGTAGATACATCGGAATACGGTAACAAAAAATGGCACCCGTACGTCACTTGTCATTTTCCATTATGGTACGTTGCATGAAGGTTGTCATTTGGGCCGGCGGGCTAGGTACGGCCATCGCGCCACTCGGACTCTCCCAGCGGGGTATATCTTCAGGCCGCGGTGTTGACTCCATTCCACCTTCGCATCTTCCTCTTCCCCCTCGGGCTTTTTAGTCATCTTGCTCTCTCACCCCTCGGTCCTGCGTAAAAGATATCTCCTCGTACCAAATATCATATGTCCATAGCCACGGTCATTTTACCTTATTTCACTAATTAAACAGCCGTTTAAAGTTATTCTGGTAATAAATCTGCTATTTCAGACGACGGTACGGACCCGTCTGTAAGGTAGTGAGTTTCGATAGAGGAGAGTGACTTTCTGTGGAAAAAACCCAAACCACCCAGATCGACCTCATCGAGGCCCTGATTCATTCGCCACTCCATAGCTTCTGTCCAAAAGATCATGCTGGAGTTAATGAGCATAATACAAAAGATTTGCAACATCCAAATCAAACTTTGCTTGTACGTAGATAGGAAGGAATTATATAGCTCAGTTCTGTGAGAATAAATAAACTATCATAAATAGCCCAAAGAGGGGATAGTTCTCTAAATGTTATAGCTAATACAATCCGTCTATTTTTGCGCTTACGTTCTCATACACTGGTGGAGGTGTCGGCACCACATCCCCCCACCACTATCTCTTCTTCTCATGCTCCAAGAATTTCCTTCAACTCACAGCGTATTATACCCTCCTCCACACCTCACACATTTCTCCGGTCTCTCGAGCAGCCCTGCATTCATCCTGTAAATTTGCGGTACCAATGCTGTACCCCGATAAGCCCCGAATTATTCGCCGTATACACGCCGTAAAACACCGCAGCCGACTCGTAGTTGAACTGCAGACTCAGGTCTATGCGGCATGTGTGGGTGTCGACCGCATGCAGCAGCTGTTGGAGTTCCGTGTTTTCCCGGTGGAAGCTGTTGAAGAGCCCTTGATGGGAGCAGGAGAGAGCAAGAGTGTCCACGCACTCGAGATCTTGGGAGAGCTGCATTGTGTTTAGAAAGGTACTCTGAAAGGGAGTGGAGAAGGGGCTTTATAGAGGTTGTGGTCATGATTCTGGTGAGGGTCGAGCTGTTGGAGGGTTGAACAGCCCGTTCTCACTGGTATTGGACCCCAAAAGTGGATTTTCTGATGACAATATGTCCTTCTTGTGGTACCGGCTGTCCTAAGCCTTCAATTTGAACCAGTATTTGATGATTTTCCCATTAGCAATAATGTTGCTAAGCTATCAAGAATTCCTGCCGCACATAATTGTGGAATTGGGCCAAAACATTGTTAATGCTCTTCAGTTATGCAAGAATTCTGGTTTATTACATACATACAATTATGAGCATGCATGAGCACGAACGACCTGGCTGATAACGACCATCGGATTATATCTAATCCACAAAGCCGCATTGATACCATGCTAATGAGGAGACGGTACTTGTTCGCCTGTAGCTCCGTGTATCAAGGAACAATCTCAGTATAGCCACACAAAAGCCACTCAATAAAAGTACTCTCGCGCCGTATCCATATAAGCCCGACTTCCGGTAGTCGTTATTGCATCCAAAACAATCCTAAGTCTGTCTTAATAGTCTCCATCTATTATCCTAACCTTCATCCTACACCTACAGGACCCCAGCTTCTCTCCTTCTCCGCAGAACCCTCAACCGTGCAGCAGCAAGTCTATAAAGCTTTGCGGTAGCTGTCGTGGGGATCTTTACGCAAGCGGGTTCACAATCCTTTCCCACCTTGTCAGTGTCCCTAAAAGCAGAGTGGTTTGCAACGGGATCAGGTGGAAGTTGAAGAGTAGAGATATAGAGCTTCAAAGCGCGACGATTGGTTGTCGGGATCTTTGCGCAAACGGATTTGCAGTCCTCTTCCAACCTTTCTGCAGCTCTAAAAGCAGGGTGGCTTGCAACGGGGTCAGGTGGGAGTTGGAGAGTAGAGATATAGAGCTTTAGAGCGCGGCTATAGTGTGGATACATGGAGAAAGGTAGGTTGGGGTGGAGGAGGAGGGGGTTGGGGTAAGGGATCGGCTGGGTTCATGATATGGGCATTCATGTCGTACGAAGTGTAATTCTCGGGTTGAACGGTGTGGAGAACAGAGCAAGGAGAGCGTACGTAGTATTTCGCCTTGAATACATACCCCATAAGCTTCCACTCTATCCCATGGAGATCGCAGTAATTGAGTCATAGACAGATATTTGACCAAAGATTAAATAGCATCTTATAAAAATTGTACCAACACCATTCCATCGTGAAGACCAGTCCCATACAGTATATACCTCAAGATGATGGGGCAAAGGGTGGACACCGTTGTCACACCTAAGAGTCATTGAAGACCCTTCTTCCATCTCCCGCTTTTGGCGATCCGATGGAATCAATGTTCCATAATTCGTTGTCTGTCAGCCCAAGAACAAACTGCGGCCATAAGGCTGGATCCATATCAGTACCGGTGTGCTTTCCCTCGGAAATACTTTGTCGCTTGTAAGTGTTGCTTAGATTGGCTGGTACGACCAAGATAAGTGCAGGAGGAACCCGGCGGACTTTCAGGCAACGCTTCCCAAGCCTTAACTAGCTCCGAAGCGCCCATCGGGTGCTTTCTAGACACCGTTAGTTGGAACAGGAAGGCACGAGGTTGTCCGAAGACATCTTTCGAAATCATTAACGCGTCGATAGCGCCCAAGTTGTTCTGGATAGGCCTGAAATAAACTCCGTTGGCCAAATCGTTAAAGTACTGCGAGCCGGTGCTAGCGCGAGTTTGCTCACTGAATTCAGCAAGGTTCTGAAAGATCCACTTCACTTGCTCAGGACATCCCTTGAATTCAATCGACAATATACCAGTCTTTGCGGCCTTGAGATCAGCGTTCTTTGCTGAAGTGACGATATCCTCTTGGGCGCGAGGGATGGTTTTACTGGAAAGATATTTTCGATAGTTACTTTTCAGCTCATCCACCGGTGTCAACAGGCGGCACTCCCATCTGCCCGGCACGTGGAACACGCCATGACCACGCCCTTCAAACAGAGAGCTAGCTGCTGACGATTCCATAGAATTACTCTGGAGAAAGTGGAACAACTCTCCCCCTTTATAGTTCGCTCTATTCCCGGCTAAAAGCCCAATCTTCCACCCAATGTATGAAGTAACGATGCTAAGGTGTTTCTTGACACCAATACTGGTGTACTTGGAACCCGGCTCGATGAGAGGTTGGAGCAAGAGAACTGTGTGAGAGCTATCTGCGCTAAACTGGGAACCCGCGAAGACGCTTGGGTCCTGGCTTAGCAGGTTGACACACTTCAGATCCAGCTCCTGGTCGTAATCTGCGAGACGGTCCTCCAGATCCTTGGTATTTTGCGCCATCGATAGGTTACGCAGCTGCAAGCGCGCGATTGGGCCATATTTTTCGTACTGGCTCCACTGCTTTCGCAAACGCTCAGTGTCGCCCGCTGCGTGTCTAGAAAACTTGTTAGTGCGCAATTTCAGGCCTTCTAAGGGATGATCTATCACTGACAAGGCAGCTACTATCTCACACCAACTCCACGCTGACATAAGATACTTCAATGCGGAATGGTTCTTGACAAGCAACTTGTAATTTTCGTACTTAGGAGACGAGGTTACAATTTGCAACCATTGAATATCTTCGGCGTCCGCAATATCACCTTGTGGCTTCTGGTCAATCAGGGCCCAAACATCCGTATTTCCAAACACAGGATCAGAATCATTAAGCTCAGAAATGTAACGGACTCCGGCAGTGTCGAAAAGTAAGTGCTGGACAGCACCAGCGGAACCAACCTGGAGAATCGTCGGTTCGCTGCGAAGAAGCCGGTCGACAAGTACTAGGGACAAGAAGAACGTTTTTCCGATGCCCGGATGCCTAGTGATGATAAATGCATACTTATCCTGTTGGCGTTTGCGCTTGGCACCCTCGAAGAAGCGAGATCTCTCGCCATCGATTCTGGTAGAAGAGGATACGCTGCGTTCATACTCTCGAATCCGATGCAACATTTCAACATACGATGTACGAACCAGCAGAGTTGGCGAGTTGCAGGGTAGGAGGTTTGACCAGTCGCTTGGATTCAAATCAGCTTTATCACGGATAAAATCCCCAATTGCTAAGTCCAGCGACAGTTCTTTGTAGGTAAAGCTGCATTCATTGAAGGTACCATCCTCCATAAAGTTTGGAACCTTCACAGTCTTCTCCGTGAATATGACGTTTCGGAGGACTTCGTCTTCACCCCATAAGAGGCGGTGGAGACGTTCATACCTCTGTTTCCTCACACGGTTGTTGCGTCCGCCCATTGCCTCCTAGAGTCGGCGAATTTGTGAGTACGCCGCGAGTAGAGTTTGCACAAATCAAAGATGGAGCTTACGTTGAGAGTCGTGAGATGGAACGAAGATTGATGATAGAAAGAAGAGTAGTGGTGATAGGACTTTGTGAGTTAGAGGAACTAATATTGGAATTCTGGCTGCAGTGTGAACTTTCTGGCTGCAGTGAACCAAGAATCAATAGAAAGTGTGAAGTGATGTAAAGTGGGGATGCTGGAGTAGGTATGAGTAACGGTTAGAGAGGTGCGTTCATTTGTAGCTAGTAGGTAGAAAAATCCTGCCAGGAATGATTGAAGATGAGATTGATCGAATCTGTGCACTCCTAAGTTACTTTGTTGAGCTCAGCCCCCCCAGAGATCGTCGTTGATCTCCGCACACTCCACACAGAATAACATTAACATTAACCTCCCGTCTCCGCCTAAGGTGGAGATAAGATTAACGCTTGGGAGACTACCCGCACTATATAACTCTCATCCTATCATCCCATCTTGCCGTCATCCCATCTGTCGAAACAACAACAATTATGAAGTCTCCCACAGAACCAGCACCGGAAGACGAGATAACCACCCTCGCCGGCGAGATATTCATCTTACGACAGCACATCACAGCCCTCGAGCGCGAACGAAACAATGGTATATTTGTTCTCCAAAGTGCATGGGGTGTGGTGTTATCTGACATGCGAATAGGTAGTGGAGAGACCTGGAAAGTCGTTGGGATGGTCATTTTTGGGGCGATTGGGTTCGTGATGATGATCTGGTATATGTGCGAAATGGAAGAAGAGCGGAAAGCTGCGTGGTTGAGGGAGTTTGGAGGGGAGGGGTTCCAACTGCTTAGGGACCGTAAGATTATGTGAAAGCCTGTTGAAAATTATGATGTGGCGGAAGCTCATTAGCTTTTGATAGAAATGTGGGGTTTTTTTACATTTAATTGTGGTGGGTGGCATGTGGAAGAGTAACTTTCTCACTGGGCTGAGTTTAGTGATTTCTGTAGAGAACCTTATAGTCACAATTGATCACGCAGCTAGCTTGCTAAGCCACTTCACACAGATTCCTTCAAGAAACCTCAAATCATCGTGATATCGCAATAAGAGGTTAATGTTATTATCCCCTACATGCTCGGTTTCCTTAGATGTTGCAGTTTTCAGCCTTGAAGGTTGTCAGATCAACGTCAGGCTGAACAGTTTGGTGTTTCTGGTTGGTTGGTAGAACTGATCGGCATCCCGGCGGATAGGAAGTGCAATATATCTAACGAAACCGAGCGTGACAGGGATAGGGTATCCAAAATCGGGGACATTGACAACACTGTTCAGAAATATGAATCTATTGCAAATCTAAATAGTAAACTCAAGCTCCAATGAGAAAGAATGAAACAGTAGAATTAAAGACTAAAGAGAAACACAGTAATAGTAGACACGCCTTGTCTCGTCTCCAGACTCGTTGGTGAGCGAGCTTGCGAGCGAAGGCAACGAGATAAACACCATAGGCTGGGCACGAGACAACCCAGGTAAATGTGCTCTGGTGCTCTACATGAGGGTAGCATTTTAAGGTTTGCTTCTCGGTCACTCACCTGATCAAGCGCTCACACGCCCTCCTAAACCTGACCTGCTCCCGATCATTCCGCCACAGTGATTAGATTTAGATTAGATTAGATTGGGAGTGGGTTGGTGTTTGCTCCCATCTGAGGTCACGAAACCTTCACTCACATGCAACCCACCCCGCATACCGCCTCCAAGACCTCCGTGACACAATTCAACCATTATGAATCAACAGTCCGCTGGACCGTGCAGTGGAAGCGGACCCCCTACCGGCACCGACGAGAGCAGAACAACGGAAACGGCCTGCGATGAAATCCAACGCTATTCGTAGCTGGAAGTGATGGCCTACTTGGAGGGGCGCGAGATACGCTGCTACAGTGAAGGAACATTTTTTCTAACAGACAATTACTGGGCGTCGGCTCCTGCGTTCGTGTTACCGACCATATTATCTGGCTGAATCGGTAGTGATAAGACCAATCAAGCACAAACAAAGAGGTTGAATTGTCTATCGTACAAAAGCTATCTAAGGGAAAACCTACGTCTTTATATACATAAGGAAAGCCTGGAGGTTCCGCGGAGATACTCAAAGTGGAGAGTGGCGGTGTGAAAATTTGTGAATGAGTCTACATAAATGACTCAGTGCATTAGCAACCACTCTCCAGTCCTTCCTTTTAGCTTCGATAGCCTTCTAGGAATTTACAGGTCCTTCGGGCTATATCCTGAGTCAACAGGTGGGTAGGGGCTTCGCTAGTGATCTTGTGGAGCTTGTGGAGGGCATTTATGTTCCAGCTGGTATGCCTCCTTCTGCTGTCTCGTTTACGAATTGCTGATTCTATGCAGCTAGACCCATTCCTAGGCGACCGGTGATGCAACTCGATACTGACTGAGTCCTAGAGGTAAGTCTACATATTAGTTGAATATCTTCAAGAGAAGCTTACTTATTATTAAGGCAGGCACCTGGCACCAAGTCAGGCAACGAGAAAGTTTTCTTGCCTTCGATTTCCCCTGTGGAGCCACTTACGCCACTATATCCGAAGGTTTCTACTCGCATGGACTCGCCTGACCTTGCCCTCCCGGGGTGCCGTGTGTCGTGCATACCAGTACCAAATAAATGCATATATTTATGCATCCGTTCTGCACTCATGTTCCCTTGCGTGCTCCTCTGTCGTAGACTCTTCTTCCCCGAATGGAACCCTGGATTGAGGGGCCGGATCCATAATACCAGTGTTCCTAAGCATCCAGGCCCGGCCGGCCGCCAAATAGTTTGCAGGCCGCCAAGTCTTATGCAGGCCTCGAAGTTATATGCAGGACTCAGCAGGCCTCAAAGATATACGCAGGCCAGCCGCCGTATATCTACAGGCCAGCCCATCCATCTATAGGCCAGCCCAAGCTTCTACAGGCCTCGAAGATATATACAGGCTTCAAAGATACGTAGGCCGGCCGGGCCGCTTAGGAACATTGCCTAAGACGCGGAGCCGTTGAGCTTGTCGGTAGAGGAATTTGGATTAGGGGTGAGACCGGTGCTCTATCTGGGAGATAATGAATAGAGGGAAGGGGTTTAGTTCGGCGGCATGATTGAAGATGGTTAGGGGTACGGTGGATAAGGGGTTTGATCAGAAGAGGAAGGTTTGCGAGAGCAATAAGTTTACCGTTTTCTTTGCCGTATGCTTCTCAAGACGCTGATCCTGATCGGACGGCGTTGGGCTCCCTTAGGGTACTACGATGGAGCGCTTATTCTTAAGGGCTGTTGGAATTTGGGTGCGGGGATATAAAAGTGCTAGGACAAAAGTTTTTGTCCATTCCGTAGATATTCATGAGCATCAACAGACGGATGCTATGGAGACGATCGGGGCGCGATTCAAGGACTTCAGTGGATAAAGAATATAGAGAATTAAAAACTTGAAGTTTAAGAGGTAGCGGAATGAAGTGGAGTGGAGTTTCCGGGTGATGGAGGCCGGAGTATCCCATTATTGACGTCGTAGTGTATGTTTAGAGTGCGTGAGTGGTTGTGTTACAAGGACCTTCTCAAAGCCGCCCTTGACCTTCATATAAACTGACGCCCCACCCTCTTTGTGGATCCCAGGTATCACCTTCACAATGATAGTCTGTTAAACGAACATAAAGTATAACAAGAGAGTGAATGGCACGATAGAATGTGGGTTTTGGAGTTTAATACATGTGAAAGCACTCGTGTGTGGCAGTGCATTGGGGCTTAGGGTATAGGGCTCAGAACTTGTCAGCTTGCCAAATTGCATCTTTTGGATTCTCTCTACCCACTTCTTTCGCCCTTGTCCATACGCAGCAAAATTCACCGCCATCTTCTTACTTGAACGCTCTTCGTCTGAATCCCTGATATACTGTTGAAATTGGGTAGGGGCGTCCGGAAGCAATTCTGTTCCTTCCTATCTACTGATCGCTTTATACACACAAGACAAGAACTATTTTACCTCTTTTGCAGTCACCGTATCCCAGGCTACTCGACAAGGTATCAAGCAGATTTCGAACAAATACCCGCACCTCCATACTACCTCCCGCCGCAATGTCGTATTTTGAGTCGAAGTACTACGCCGGAGTTTTGGCAATTAAGATCCTAGACATACAAGACCCTGGTAAACTAATCGGAATCTTGCATCGCAATTTTAGGTACCAGCATAACTACAGAAGTTGCTATTATGTGGAATATTGCTGAGATGGTTGATCCCCACCCCTTACTAAGGGAGAAGAAGGATCGTAGCTGTCGTTCAATGTCCCCTGTCGTTTCGAAGAGGGATGGGGCCATCAGCACAAGATAAGGGCCGAGCGGTAGAGTATACACCTACGGGGGTTAATATCAGGTGGTGGAGATGCGAGTTACAGGTGTGGTTGACCTTCAAGCATGTCCGCTCCGCCAAGGGCCTGTAAGGAAGGAAGGCAAGATTGGACAGCACTCCTGCTCCCGTCTAGCTCCGGCGGGCCAGCTTCCTGGATCTTAGACTGCTGTTTCAAGCTGTGCAGAGGCAGCATAGGCAGTCTCATTTGAGGTATTTACTTATTTGTACGCGACGTTTATGGTTTGTTTCTGGAATGATAAATACGATTGCTGATACACTTGCTTGTTGGATACCGGGTTTTTTACAATGTACCCGCACCTCTGCATTCTACCGGCTCCTCTCGTTGACTGCTCTGACTCCTCGAAGCCTAATTCTGATAGAAGAGCGTATGAACTGATACCACACAAATCATCTACCGTCTGGGTTGACAATTGGAGAAAGGTGAAGAGATTATGTGAGGAATCAAGCTGTACTAGGTGCAGGGTCGAGCAGAATCCCAACACTACCTTGGGATAAATACTCCGTACGTGCCATCCGACTCGCACGCGATTTGAGAGAATAATGTCAGACTGCACATCGAATCGAGGAGGACAAGGGGCTCGAAAGTGGGGGAGGACGTCTCGCCGCAGTTTGAGGAAAAAACGGAGACAAAGTCGCGTACTTCTTCAAAAATAGATGATCCACATGCAAGAGGGTTCTCAGCTGTATCTCGTGCTCCGACAGTCCAGCATTTTGCACTCTACGTGAGGTTGGATGGCAGATCGATGCTCAAGCACGACCGACCACTAATCTACCGTTTTGAGATATCGAGCAGGAATACACCGCGAATGCCATCCTAAGTTAACATGACACGTAGACGAGTACTTTGAAGGTTCAGCGCTTTACACCTCTACTCTGTACGAGGCGTTGGTGGATTGGTGTTCTAGGCTGCGTTCGATTCGAGTCTGCTAAAATTATTGGCTCTTTCTTAAGTTGTTATTGCTAATCACAGTCCTATAGTCTTGAGTCCTGTAGTCTTTGTCCCTGTCAGCCAAGTTCTTTCCTCAGATACTAGTTTCAATGCATGAGAATGTCCAGTACTCGGTCAGGGCACATAACCCCCACCTTTCCACGGAATAACAATCGGTTATCCAGTTTGGAGTGTCCCGGAATGTCACAAATTAATGCAACCCGGAAGTCAATGCGATAAATACTTCTGTGCTGCTCGCTAGGGTCTATTGTGAAGGGCAAACAAATGAGACTCAATGTTGACGGCGTAGCGGCAACCGACCATCCAATCCAATCCAACAAAGCTAAACATCAATCACCTATGCCTACGCAATCAATGTGGATTAACCACGCATCGATATCGCATTCTGACGGAAATCTTCAATCTCCTTCATAAGACGGACACCTCGTCAGCGGATGCCAACCGTTTCGGGCGTCGTGGCTCCAATTTGGAGGCCAATTGCTGCTGGCGCTCATCGTACGCTGAAAGAAACGAATCGGCAAGGTCAACCTACTTGGTTGTGAAGTCCAAATCTAATTGGATTTTTGTCAATGTCTTCAGCAGATTAAACTTGAATAGGTCAGTAATGAACAGTCAATGAAGACGAGGTCGTAGAGAGTGACAGAGTGGCAGTCGGCGACCGGTTACAGAAGGGGGAAGAAGGAGCAGAGGGAAACCGAACCGGCGACAGCACAGGAGAAGATGGACGAGAGGCAGTAGGCATCTGTGTAGCTTTTGGTGACTGAGTAGGGGAAGGCTAACGAGAGGCGGCGGGCATCTTGGTGGCAGTCGATAAGCCAGCAGGAGAGGGTGACCCGAAAGGGGGGATATCCTCGATGATAGTCGACATCACCCACTGCTCTGTTGATCTTCTCTTGGGAGAACCTTTCTCTCTCTCCGTTTCGATTCATCTGTTCACCAGAACCCGCTTCTCAGCCGGTGGGTAGATCAACGCTCGCTCGGTTGAACTCGCGATGGCATCCATGTCGTCGGGGTCGGCCAGCCGACCAATCTTTGTGACGAGGTCCCGCAAAACCCCAATCTGAACAGGTATGAGACCGGCGGGTTTGGATACTCGACTTGTAGACTGGGAGCCAGTTAATTGGGGGAGTGCTACGTTACTATGGAAACTAAGACTGTATATTGGCCTACTGCAGCACGGAGGACCTGCTTTTCATGTTTTGCCTTGTAATTCTCCATATTGGCTTGTGAAAACATCAGGCAAACTGCAGCTTACAGGTCTCTTTTTGATCCTGTGGCTGGGGGTGGCAGATTGGGCTCTAGGAGCCATATTTGCTTTGAAAGGTGGTATATTGGTAGATATAAAGAGGCAAAATCCGAGAAAAAGATCAAAGGCAATCAAATGATGATGTAACGCGGGAGGAATCGACTCCAAGATACACTCAACTAGAAGTATCCCTTCTAAATATCCCTCTATCTTGTCTCACTATCGGACTTCACCGGGAAAAATGACCTTACGCGATGCGTAACTCATAGAGAAGCTGTTTTTGGGACGGCGATCCATAGCATATTTGACGCGTGGCACTATAAGGTCCTATGGACCTGCGCATTGACTAGATTACTATGATACGCATGCGATTATGTGCGCTTGATACTATACATCATGCTGCATTCAACAAACTTGAAACCAAACTGCCAAATGCACTTCTTTGCACGCTCCTAAGTACGCTCTGAAGTACACTCCCAATTGCACTCGATGGCACACTCCCAGCCTGCTTGACTGTACGCTCCCAAGTAAGCTCACAAGATGCTCTCAAGCATACTCCCAAGCACACTCTCAAATACACTCCCAATTGCACTCGATGGCACACTCCCAGCCTGCTTGATACACGCTCCCAAGCACACTCGAAATACGCTCCCAAGTACACCTCCGAGTACGTTCTCAAGTACACTCCCGGGCATGCTCTCAAGGACGCTCCCAATTGCACTCGATGTCACACTCCCAGCCTGTTTGACTGTACGCTCCCAAGTAAGCTCTCAAGACACTCCTAAGTATACCTCCAAGTCGCTGTTAAGTACGCTTCCAATTGCACTCGATGGTACACTCCCAGCCTACTTGGCTCTACGCTCCCAAGTACACTCCTAAGAGGGAAGACACTCCTAATCTCACTTGACTATATGCTCCCATGTACACTCCTGCATGTTCGATCCAGAGACTTGCTGAGTTGCAGACGCCAGGCACTGGGAGGCGTGAGGCAGGTGGCGTGTGGCGAGCAGTGTTTGGTTGGTGGCGTGTGGCATGTGGTAGGTGGCGGGTGGCGGGTGGCCGAAATCGTGACGTCGGTCGATATCATAGTCTGAACCTTATCTCTTGCGCGGCCACCGAGACGAGATCTCACGATGCCTCACGGTCATGGTGTTGACAATTGCAGCCTGAGATTCTGCAAGAAAGCTAGACAATTGGATCTTGGGGAGAGCAGATCTCCGATTCAGATTTTCCAGTGGAATCTACTGCTCGCTTCCCACCGACTGTGGGCGTATGTGTGTGCATTCGGGCCTGATGATGATGATGGCAATGGTGATGATGGCGATGGTGATGATGGCGATGATGATGGTGTCGGTGATGGTGATTATTGTACTAGAAGCACTTAGACAAGTAGGTTGGCTACATCAACGTTAGCATCAAAGCTTCCACAGACTTAGAGCCTTCTAGTAGCCAAAGCTTCCACAGACTTAGAGCCTTCTAGTAGCCAAAGCTTCCGCAAACTCAGGGTTTTCCATCGGCCAAAAGCTTCCCGTGGAAAACTCGACTCCTCCCGATGCGAGGCTCTCTCAAGAAGGCTTTCAAGCAGGCTTTCAAAGAGGCTTTCAAGCAGGCTCTGAAGCAGGCTCTCAAGCAGGCTCTCAAGCGGACTCTCAGCGATAGTGTACAGTACCGGGATAGCAGTGAAGACTGCAGGCAGTGAAGACTGGTATAGGTCCATCTCCGGCCGCCAGCTGTATATTGTTCCATAGGCCCACGCGTACATCTCTATGTATCGACTATAGACGACTATAGGCTGCGCGTCGCGCAGGGGTCCACGGGAAGCTTGCTATGAGCTGCGCGTGTGCGCATGTGCGCATAGCGCAGTCTATAGTCGATTTGCACTTTTGCCGATGCAGGGCGACAGCATGTGGAGCCTCTGACAAGATCACGGCGACTACTCTGACAACCGACCGTGAGTTCTGACCAGACAGTGCGATTGCACAAGTAGCCTCTGCCAAACGATCCATAGTGCAGATCTAGCATACTTGATTACACCATGTCGTGCACAAACACTCTCGCTATCACCCCGAGAGTACTTAGTTAGTACACCAAAGTAAAGGGGTAAGGTAGAAATACTACCGTAAGCTTACCGTGTATTACGCGTTTATTATCCGTATTACGTATAATGGCTCTGGGCCGAATTCCATTATCCGCCGTTATGGCTGTTACGGGAGACTACCGGAGGTTATATAGCTTACGGTAAATTACACGTGGCGAAATGACTTTTCCCGACGTATTGCATTACGTCTGCTGCACATGTAATTCTGCGTTCTCGCAACTTAACTATGTGTTGTCCCGCTAAATCAGGTTTGATAGGTGTGGCCAATAATTATGCGCACTGCTGAAGTTTTTCCACTTCCCAGTAATGGCAACATAATTGGATCATCATATTTGAATCCGCTAATGCGAGCGTACTCGTCATTAATTGATCGACATGCAGCCCAAGTGTAATCCCGCTAAGGATCACTTGGCTGACAAACATGATGTTGTCTTTTCAAGTAGGTGTTTTGCATATGAGTCACGTGTAAGCTTCTCACATGTACTTGATGCAATCCATCATGTATCATTACTGCTATCAAGGGAAAACCCCTAACATTTAGATCTTGAAATTAATAGAATGTCTTTCAGTGCTGAATAGATAGTCAGAAGAAGTATCTGGATGGTGTCAGAATTATTTGTGATGGAGGTGGCTTCAGTAAACTGTATAAAACTCTTGCAGGAGTAGAGCTGGAGGAATTCAACCAGTTCTACAATCAGCTACATGCTTCAGTGGCAGGATGGAGTGATCTACTAACTCATACCTCAGCAGATTGGAAAAGATTTGGGTAAGATTTAACCCAAATCCCTTCTAATACAGAAGTTCTACAACGTTATGTTTCTGAGATGGCTGTTGGATCTGAGTTGCCATTGAAGCATTTTCTCTATTCAACTTGTTGTGGAATTCAGTGGGTACCAGCCATGTTGAACCTTAACCTATGATATATTCAGTTTTCAAAGTTTATACTAAATTTTGACCTGATGGATCACATTGGCAAAATAGTCAAAAAAACAACACTGTTATACCAGCTACCTTTGCAGTCACCAAATTCAGATCATCCGCACACCTCTTCCCAATAATGGCATACAACTAATAAAGAATCAATCCTGGCAAGTTGAGTACTACCACTACAATGAATTGCCCCATTGCATTAGGGTAGTAACCGCAGCAGCATCTCGTAAGGCTGAGTTGTAAGGCCGGTAGATACTGCTCTTATAGTATCATTAATAAGTTCATAGATTCACCCGACTTCATGATACATGAAGATTAGGCACATAAACACCCCCGTCTTGTCTCGGGCAATGTTTGGCTTTTCTGGATATTCATCATCACAGCATCCTCTGCAATATCACAAATAAACATACCTATCTGTCTCCTGCCCACAACGATACACACTCTTCCCCTCCTCTTTCCCACTTCCTTCCCCTCATCAGTCCAACCCTTCACCTCCGCGACGATGCCGCAATCTCATCCTCCATGACCTCCCTTAGCTCATACATAGCAACCGCACACACCGCCGACTCTAGATACACCTTCTTCTCCTCTGCCGTCGACTTGCTTCTCGACGAGTGGGTAATAACCCAAGCCCTCATCACCGCTACTTTAATTCCTACTGCTACAGCTGCAGAAGTAATAAAAGAGGTTGAGGAGATCTATGAAAGTTTTTGGCGACGCGGACGTATTTGGCTCCTGCTGTCAAGGCGAGTCTTATGGCGGATCATGAACGGTTAGAGGAGATTCAGGTGCAGGTTACGGGGGCACCGATTGCGGGGGGTGGGTGGATGGGGTGTGTTCGGAGGCAGGGGACGACGATACTATCGAATAAGGGCGATTGTGCGGTGTTTTAGGTTTGTGATTGTGGGGAACCCATCACGTTTGAGTGCACACCGGGGCTGTGGTTTAGTTTGGAGATGATGGAGCGTGATTGGAAGAGGTAGGGTGTGAGGATAAGAAAGAGTAGGAGGAGAAGGGAAAATGGTTGGATAGTGGTTATTCGATTGGCCCAGGGAGTTTGGAATATGTATAGCAGATAGATTAGTGGAGTTGTCAGTATTGTGACAAATTTATAGTTTTCTGTTTGGTTCCATCCAAGTGTGCACAGAAACTTGCTCGAATACACGAAAGTGATAGGCTAGTCAACAGATAGGGTACAATCCTAAATGGACCCTAAGAAGTATTTGGGGGGAATAAAGCCCTCGCCATCTCCCTCATTCCTGCTCCAGTACCTCTCCTAATTTCCGTCTGGAACCCGCCCACCAGCTCTCGAGATCTCATCCACCATTGTCACACCGCCACACCCATCATTGCTGTATCGTCTCACCCACCACCTAAATGGCAAAGGCAGCTTACAATGATGCGAGACTCGAAGAGAAACCGAAGCCCCCGCGCTGCACTAGATGTTTATTATGCACTATCTGGCAAATGGGTGTGTACATCACCATTGTCACCGGAATTCCAGGTTCATTTCTGACAGTAGAAAATGCAGGATAACATCCTTGATGCGGTTTCGCATTGATATCATTTCTAGACTTCTGTGAAGGCATAGAACGAGACTGCACTTGCCATACACCCACGACCAACCAAGCCCGCTCACCACCCAGCTTGTGGCATCTGATGCCTCAATACTAATGTTTGCAACCAGTCAGTTCAGTCAGATTTGACCTTCAACCTGATCGGCCCAGGCTTTTTGGAGTCCGACCGCCACTGGTTTATGCCAAGGGCGGCCTCGGGTCAACACCTTATTTGACTGGTCTACAGGTCTGTAGATAACCTGGCGGTCAATCTGACTGCTTGAGAACACTGAGATTCAAGGAGCCGGACCATAACAGGCCGTACGTGCTCACACTCAAACTATCGCTTGCGGAACACAGTTCTCACGCATGCAAATACGGAAAGGAGTCGTGTACGCCGTGGATCAAAAATCATATAAATTGCAATATCTCCCTCTCTTTCTTTTCTTCTTCATCGGACCCTGAAATAAGCGCTTACAGATTCTCTGTGATACCTTATTTCACATTACTATTCTTATCCAGATCCCTCTCTCTCTTAACTGCTTCAACATTCCTCACTCTAACAATGCCACTCAAACCAAATATCCGCTCAGTATTCGCAGCTGCTGGTATTACGGAGCTGCAGAAGGCCAAGGCCCATATCACCCTTGTACGGGTCTGGCTAGAGAATGGGTTTCACTTGGATGAAATTACTTTCCATATCTCAAGGGCCGAACACTCCAAACCAAAGGCGATGCTTGGATTGTTGTGTATGTCTTTCTACAACGGGAATATATAGATACTAATAGGAGGGTACGTAGTGGGGCGTTAGGGGGAGAGTGCAGTTTTTTCGGGGAGAGTGGCGGATGCGACTTTGCCGTGTGGGAGTTAATTTCGGGGCTTCGGGTTTTGTCAGATTCCTGGGGTCTTTGAGTTTTCATTTGCGCGGAAGCGGAAGCGGAGGGGAAAACTGTAGCATATATGCCATGGCCGCTAGCGGCCGAATGCAAAATGATTAAAACAAAAAACAAAAAAGGAGGGTACGTAGGAGCATCGCCAAAATTACAGCCACTACCCAGAACTATACCGAGGCGAAGGGTGGGAGACAAGGCTTTACAAGTGGCTTGATAGCCTAATCCGCATTTCGTTGTCAAGCAAAGCAGCAGGTTAAGAATATCGTGCGGCCCCGGAGGTGGGCAGATCGATGTCACCGTGGCATGGGAAATGCCCGGTAGCCAACAGCAGAAGCAGCACTACGGCAGCAACACTACTAGCAACACCCTAACCGTTCCGTATATCAGGGCCTGAATAGATCTCTTCAGATATAGTCCAAAAGTTACAAACTGGCTTGTGCGAGGTTTCCAAGGACGCAGAGCTCGTGAATGCAAAGCAAAAGTTATTTGCTCTTCAATCTTCTCTCTCTATCTACGATATTGTTCTGGTTCAACACTAACGTCAAACCATAATGCCCCGGAAGTAACAGCCAATTCGCGTCGTCCACAGTATCATTGACAAGGGTTACACAGACACGGCGGATGACAAATACCGGAGAGTAGGGTTCTCTCATTCCAAGTTTATCTAGCCATGTACAAGCTTACGAGCGCACGGCTAGCTAAATTCCTTTACGATTTCTACCTTTATAGCTAGGACTCTGGCCTCCCAGCTAGCCAGGTTTGTCCCTACTCTCGTTCCTAGATCTTCTCGTCGCTCGCAAGCGTTTGCCGGAGGCGAAAAGAAGCTGCTGGATTTCGAGCGTAGTTTATCTCCAGAACAGGCCCGCACCGCTAGACTTGCACTCCATGAGGCTTGTTCCTCAGTGGGCTTTGCGGCATCATCATAAATTCTCAGTTCAGATGGTACAAGATAGCTCGGGAACCAACAGTTTTCGTCGATCAAAGAGTAGGAAGTCGAAGGAAGATATAAGAACAAAGACGCTAATGTACCTATAGGTAGTTACTCGCCCTCCCCAATGGGGATGTCGCTCAAACCCTAGCGTTGTTCGAAAAAAGCAACAGACTAATCGGCAGCCGTTGTTGAGAGGAGAGGGTAGATCCTGTGTCCAATCCACGATTAGAGTTGAGGAGTCGAGCAAGTATGCCTTCAACCAGAGTATGATGGTTAGACAAAGGGGTTAAAGCGCCACTAGGAATCTTTTCAATGCAGGAATAGCCTGAAAGTCTGTCATCTTGCTTTCCTAGAGATCAGCATATGAAAGGGCATTAGAAAAGCGTCAAAATTGGAATTATTAAACGTACTTTTGATATTCTGTTGTCGAATTCTGCCACGAACACGAGCCACCGTAACAGTAGAATTTTACTTCCCAATGACTTAGCGGTAACACATATTCGTACTTCAATGCTTAGTACAATATGCGCTGGAAGAATAACACCAGAGATATAGACTATATCTTGCCTACCAGGCACTAAACAAACCAGTGCACATTATCCCATTTTCGGTATCAACTGAGCGTTAGGAGGCTGTAGATAACATTGTAGAGTACACAGACTGACAAAAGGTCACAGAACAGAAACAAAACGCGATCTACCAAACTCATCCATCGTACCAGTAAAACGTAGGCGGCAACCAACCAACCAACAAACGGAACCCATGAGCAACCCCCCTAAACTCGTATGGCGGAAGAAAGCCGGAAGAAGGATGAAATCCGAAGGGGGAAACAGGTAGAAGCCACCCCTGAGGAGGAAGAGATGAGCGATATTGAATTTGAGCCTGGAGCGACTTTTTCCACGGAGGAAAATAAGAAGGTGGAAAGAGCCATCAGGGCTGAGATGGAGGTGGACGAGCAGCGGTTGGAGCAATCCGAGCATGCACCGGTTATACCACCCGGAGGAGTTAGACAGGAGTTTCCACGATTGGAGGTGGGGCAGGTTACAATCCTGAAGAAGAAACCGGTGGCGCCAGCGGTGCCACAACAGAAAAAGAAAGAGGTGAAAAAACCGGAGGTAGAGGCGGTACCAAAGGGACCAAAGGTGGGGGGGAAAAAGCCAGAGGTCAAGAAGCCAGAAGTCAAGAAACCGGAAGTTAAGAAACCGGAAGAAAAGAAGAAGGAAACGTGGGCGCAGAGGACGGCCGCGCCTCCACCATCAAAGAAGCAACCCGAACAGCGACAACAACAACAACAATCGGGACAGCAACAGAAGAAGAAGGGGGATGGTTTTGTGGAAGTGAAGAGACAACAAAAGAAAGAGGAGATGAAGCCGGTCCCCGCAGGACAAAATTCGATGGAGAAGAGGAGAGTCACCTTTAAG